>Ga0255336_100292_pt1 | contig 95814 bp, 85 predicted proteins | sample MeOH1_35cm_T3_17_FD_189102 | JGI IMG/M metagenome (GOLD analysis project Ga0255336, IMG submission 189102) | Sandy soil microbial communities from University of British Columbia, Vancouver, Canada - MeOH1_35cm_T3_179 | ecosystem: Engineered > Artificial ecosystem > Sand microcosm > Unclassified ...
AAACGCCGTTGCAAAATCCGGCAAAAAACCGCATTCTTGAGTCCCTTCGAAATCGCGTTTCGGGGCCACTTCTGGTGGCCTCATTATGCCGATCATCCCCGGCGCGATTACGCCGATCCGTGACACCGGTGTCAGCGCTGGGCTGATCTGGGCGCTTCTTGCGGGACTTGCGGCACGCATGGCGCACGAGCGGATGAAGGGACGCGCCATTGCGGTTGCAATGGTGGGCACGCCATTAGCGCTATCGCTTGGCATTCCTTTGGGAACGTGGCTCGGAGCGGCTGTGGGATGGCGTGATGTGTTCGTGGGCCTGAGCGTGCTGGCCCTAGTGCTTGCTGGTTTAGCGCGCTGGCTGGTTTAGCGCGCTGGCTGGTGCCGGATCTTGTGGGGCGGCCAGACACGGATTCGGGCGGTGTTAGTGCGGCACTTGCAAGACCAGGCCTGGCAGCGGTTTTGGGTGTGATGTTTCTTTACGTACTCGCGCACAACACACTCTATACGTATATCGCACCTTTGACCGCGGTATGGGGCGACGGAATCCGGGTCGACCTGGTGCTACTCGTTTTCGGCGCAGCTGCGCTAGCGGGGATTGGTCTTGTCGGCATAGCCGTCGATACACACTTGCGCGCATTGATGCTCGGTAGTGTCCTGCTCTTTGCAATCGCCGCACTGACGCTAGGTCTGCATGCGGGGTTCGCGAGGATGTCGATGGTCTGCGTAGTCGCATGGGGGCTCTCTTTTGGCGGGGCCGCCACGCTGTTCCAGACGGCTGTGGCGCATGCGGCATGGGGACTCTGCCGACGTGGCGCAGTCCATTGTCGTAACCGTCTGGAATCTTGCGATTGCCAGCGGTGGATTGATCGGCGGGATGATCATGACATCACTCGGCCTTCAGGCGCTGCCACGCGCAGCCGCAGCGTTGCTTGGTTTCGCGTTTTTGATTGTTTGGCGACGTTCGGCTCGGCGTGACGTACGCGTCGCGTGAGCAAGGGGAATTGAGCCCGACCACCATGAGGCTGTCGCCGTTGTCACGTCTATTGACCACTCTATGAGGGCGGACCGTCGGAAAATCCCGTCTCAACAGGCACCGCGCCACTGCCGGCTCTGCCTTGATAAGATGTGTCCTCAAAGAGGTCGATTTATCACATCAACGGTAAGCCTATTCGGGATCCCGCATGACACAACTGACCAACACTGGCGCTGCGGGAGAAATGATCCTGCTCGCGCAGCATGAGCTTGAGAGGGGGCGGCTGTGCCGTTCCTTGCGCCTGCGCGCCAGTGCCGATGGCCGCAGCGTTTTGCTGATTGACCTTGACGAGCGCAAGGTCGGCATCCAGCGCGAATATCGCTACGAGATCACGGCGGGCGAACTGATCGCACTGATTCGCGCACACGGCGCCGAATCACCTGGAAAAAATTCGCTCCCGCTTGCCCACGCCGGTTAAAGCCGGGCCTGCTGGCAATCAACAGATTGCTCCGGTTAACTCGCGGCATCACTATGCCGAGCGGAACATGGCTCGATCACGTATTGCCCCATCTGTGGGTATTTCTCGACGCCGGAACGGCCATTCGTTTGCATGAACAGCGCACGCGATTGGCTTGGGCATTCCGTTATCGAGTAACCTGTACCGGACAACGTAGTGCCCTTCGCCGAGCCAGTTCAAAGAGTTGGACAAGACCACCGTGATGCTTCTATGTCGATCGATTATCCTCCCCGTCTACAAACATTTCGTTCATCCCTGATTGCACAGATACCAAAGGTCCCAAATGATCGGGCGACTGTTGCTCATATGAACACGCTTTCCATGCAACAGTTGGTCCTGATTTACCTTACCTGGAAAATGCGTCTGGTTCGGGCTGTCCCACGCAAGCTGCGGATCTGGTCTGGTGGGGTCGATCCAGTCTTTCTGGAGTCCATGCGGTCTGAGATCGAGCCCTTGGCCGGCAAGGTTGACCGCGGGCAGAACCTGAGTTCGCACCTATCGAATCTCGTGAATACGTTAGGATTTGCGATGCCCCAGGTGCCTGCGGAAAAACGTCGGAATGTGCGGGATGCGATTCTTACAAAGACCGGGTTGCACCACTTCCATGTTGGGGCGGTGAACGTCGCTAACCCGCGAGGTCGTAGCGGCCGCCTCGTTTTCGCCGACGTTACAGATGACGAGTTCAGGATCATCGCAATATCGGACCACGACGCTTTTAACATCGGATCCGATGAATGGAAGCGTCTGTTCGGGATCAGCCACAGGTACATTCAAAGTCAGGTGCCAGGCGGAGGTCCACATATGGCTTACCCCGTGATGTCCAATGGCGACTCGATGGCGCTGTTGATGTATGCGATGCACTGCGAGGAACTGATGATGCGTCGTGACTCGCAACTGGATGATCCTGCTTTCGCCGATGAGTTCTATAGTTCGTGTCGATCTGAAGACGGCCGGGAAGTCCAACGGCCGCGCAGGCCGAATTTCAGGTGGAGCTTTTCGGAGTGTGATCTCGGTGTAACCGAAACGAAGAGCGGAGTATTTTTTCCTCTATATTTCGCCCCACGTTGATCGACTACACAGGAAGGCATTCCCTTTGCTAACTCAATTGTGGTCTCTGAAAAGGTAGCCGGCATGTCTAACGCGATTGCTTGGTGGGGTGCGGGCCTCTCGACGCTACTCGCCCTCATTAAGCTTTGGGAATTGTGGCGGGATCGGTTTCGATTGCAGGTTGGATACAACTTTCGAGGCAACGAAGATCTTGGTAACGAGGTCATCATTCGCAACCTCTCTATGCGCCCGGTCGTACTGACCTATTGGGAGTTGCTTTACTGTAGCGGACGGCTTCCAAACAGGACGTTCGAAACGTTACGCGATCCCGGGGCTGACGCAATGGATATACAGATCGCTCCGCACACGTCGTACACGTTGACCTTTGCCGAACAGGATCATTTCGCTTGGGGTGCGACAGCATTGAACGTTAGGGCGATATATCTACGCCTGCACCTGGCTGGGCGAAGACCCATTTTACGCAAGGTCTATTCGCATTGAAGTAGCCACGCGGCCGCCCTCACGGCGTGGACTCAAGGTATGCCGGACAAACACACACTTGACATTGAGGAAGGGTCGGTCGCAAACGCCCTCCGGGTTCTTGACCTGATCAAGCCGGCTGATGCCCGCCTCGACCGGTACCCACTGAAGAAGACGCGTGAGCCAGCAAGGGGTAATCGTCGCAAGTAGCAGGACGGTTTCGGTGGCGTTTGCTAACCGCCCTGATCTTACGTATGGTTATCGGCCGGCCCGAACATCGCAGCGACGCAGACCTTTCGTCAATGTAACGAGGAACTACCGGTTCATGCGTGCCACATGCTTCTCGAGGGCAACTGCGTAACGATCCAGTAACGTGCCCAGGATCATATCGACCGAGCTCGCCGCCGCATCCCGCAGCGAATCGGCATCGGCCAGCGGCGCCTCATAAAGAATCGTCCATGACACTTCCCCTACCACGCTATAGGAAGCCTGAAATCGACCGTTCTCAAATAGAATCTGATGAACGAAGCCGACCCTCGGTTCCGCAACTCCGATCTTGCTGAGGTACAGGGTCGTTTTCACGGCGCGCCCCCACTCCGCAACTACCGGCCCCTGGCCGCCAGCTTCGAACCCGAATGCCCGGCTACGAGGGTGAAATCCATCGGAAAATGCCTGCAATGCCCTGAGCGAGTCGCGCTGACATTGCTCCAGAAGCGCACCATCAGCTGATTCGGTGAGGTCCTTGATTCGCTTCAGGTGTTCGTCGAGCGGAGTGGTCATGTCTTTGCCTGGCGGTACGGAAAGGGACGCGAGCGCTTCTGCAAACTGCTGCGTGTCAACATAACGCATGTCGAGTCGTTGCTGAAAGCCAACCTGGAAAATCCGGCGCAGACGTTCCCACCGCGGGTCGCTGGTTGTGCTTTCCGGAAAGCGTGCGAGCATCGCCTCATGCGGCATCCTGCCGTTCGGATCCAGCAGGACCCTGGGTGCCACCCCGGTCAGAAGATAGAACAGGACGGCGACAAGCATGGTCACGTCGGATCGGGTATCGCGTACGTGGTGACCCGGCGCATACTCGGGTAGCCGCAGGAACCGGTTGCCCAGTTCCTGCCCCTCGCCAGTCATAAACTCCCCGAACTTCTCTTCGTCAGGCGCGGCCCATCCCATGCCGAAATCAATCAGAATGGGAGCGCCAACGTCTCCATTGCGCAGAATGATGTTGTCCGGCTTGATGTCGCGGTGAAGCACGCCGACCGCATGGCAACGCCGCACAATATCGATAAGGCCGTGCATCACGGTTAGCGCAATATCGATGGTCTGCGGCTGGCCGTTGCAGAACCCGGCCAACGTCGGCCCGTCGAGCCATTCCACCACAGCGTAGAGCGGCTTCCCACGTGCCTTCCATGCATCCACATTGTCCGCCAGGACACGTGGCACGCCCTTCGCATCGAGCAGGTTCAGCAGGAAAACCTCCTGCTGCATTCGATAACGGCGTTCCTTCGAGTTTAAGTGCTCAGGGTGCAGGGTCTTCATGGCCCCGATGTGGCCGTCGCTCTTATGGCGTACCTGAACAACCGACCCCTGACCACCACCGGCAGGTTTTTGCCCTGGAATGCGCACCCAGTCGGCTGGTTCGTCAACACCCGCGACATCGACGGCGTCTGGTGCCTTGTTGTCGTCAACCATTTTTTCCTTTGCGCCCTGTTTAATTACGCTGGCCCTCCCCGATGACCACGGGAAAACGCAAACAGCAAGCGTAAGAGACCCGAAAATTCCCGAACAACGGGTCGTCAGACGACCCCAGATCACCGTAGCACCAGGAGGGTTGAGCCATTGCTTTGAAAGTCCACGGAACTTCGGATGCGTCGCGGCCTTGGCCTACCTCCTACTTTGCTGCCGACACAATGCCTTCACGCAAGTCCTTGTCAACTCCAGATCATCGCACCGATCTAGATGAACTAACTCGCCCAGTGGAATGTTGGCGGCCCTCAATTCCAGGGCAGGCCGTGCAGGAACGTTTCGCGTTGGCTCTTCTCGTAAAGTGGAAAGCGGGCGGTATGTACATGCGTCATATCAGCGATGAATTGTTCCGCTTCGATCCGACCGATTCCGTGTTCGTCAAGCCAAGCTTTCGACTTGAGTCGTTCCATAGCCGCGTCGTCCAACGCGTCATTCATCGTTCCAGTTGGTGCATGTGCCGAGAACAATTTGCTCTTGAAGTTGGACGAGTTGATTTCGACGATTAGCGCAGTGAGATCAAGCTCAAACAGCTTCTCCAGCGTTTTAAGCCTCTTCATCCTGTCGGGGCGAAAAGAATCCTTGTGCAGCACGTTGTAGGCGGGCTTGAAATAATTGATCAAAGCCGCTTCGGCGAGCGTGATGCGCGTGCGCCGGTCGAGCTTTATCTCCCTGGAGCGGTCGAGATGTCGCTGCTCTTCGTCCGGAGAAGCAGTCGGTTCGACCGAGAAGTCACCCGCAGTGGAGACGATGTTTCGCGCGTGCTCGTATCGGAAAAAAAGCAAAAGCACTTCGTCGCACGGATTACTCTCGGCTGACTCAGCGAGAATCCGCTGAAACGTCCTGTGATCTGATAAACGGTCGACCGCCAGCCGCTTTCCTTGCTGACCGTATGCCTGGCCGACGTACAGGACCTCCAGCGCAGTGTGGTCCCCGAGCTTATGGTTGGTGTTCGCAATCAACACGTGTGCCGGCATGGCTGCGTGCCGGTGTAGCGCGTCCGATACCATGATGTCGAAACCTGATGAGTTCGATGTTGCAGTTGCGATGAACCGCAAAGGCTGACCGTCCTGGTCTTGCAAGTATTGGCTCTGTGCAAACGGAAATCGTTCAAAGTCGAAAATATCGGCGCCGTGAAGTCTGAAGCTACCGTAAAGCAAGCCATCAGACACGCGCAACGTATGTGGATCGACACTTATCCGGCGCCGCCGGCAGACGAGATAGATGTTGCATCCTTCGAGCGCAGCGCGAACGTTCGAGGCTTGTCCGTAGCGATAGAGATCGGTCGGTCTGAACACTGTGGCACCGCCCGAGTACAGATTGATCCCGGTTTCCGCCAGAAATTTCCGTTTGATGGGGCCGTTGAGACCCGACCGCGGAACAACCAGATTGTCTTTGTCCATTGTCTTTCGCAAGCTTGAAGTGATCGCCTATCGGGAAAAGTCCATCGGTTGGAAGTCAGACCCGAACATCCACCTTCGTCGGGCGCATGACCAAGGCATAGTCAGCTTGTCGGCACTTCGTCGAAAAGCTTGAGCCGCAAAGCCTGAAAAGCTGGCCCCGACCACCCGTATCGGTCATCGTCCGTTCGCGCTATGCACATTACCTGAAGCGGGCCGGGGACGCGTGACGGTAAACAGGCGGATCGCATCGTTCAGCACGATCGCCTGCGCACTCAGGTTCTGGGCAGTCGATGCAGACTGCTCGACGAGGGTCGCATTCTGCTGCGTCGCACTGTCGAGCTGCGCGACCACCTGCGTGACCTGGCGGATGCCGTCCGCCTGTTCCCTGCTTGCATTTGCAACTTCAACGATGATCGTGGCGACGCGTTGCACAGCATCGTCGATTGCGTGAACCTGTGCAGCGGTGTGGGACACCAGAGTAGAACCTTTCTCGACTTCAGTGGCGCTGGCATCGATAACGGACTTGATTTCACGAGCCGCCTGCGCGCTACGCTGGGCCAGGTTGCGAACTTCGGTCGCCACGACCACGAACGAGCGCCCAGACTCGCCGGCACGCGCGGCTTCGACCGCCGCGTTCAAGGCGAGGATGTTCGTCTGGAATGCGATTCCGTCGATCACGCTCGTGATATCGGCGATGCGTTTCGATGCGGTCGCAATGCCAGCCATCGTCTGCTCGACCTGTGACACCATGTGGTTGCCTTCGCTCGCGGCTTGCTGGGCCGCTCTTGACAGACCCAGCGCATGCGCACTCGATTCGGCATTAGCCTGTACGGTTGCAGTCAGTTGATCCATCGTCGCGGCCGTTTCTTCAAGCGAAGCCGCCTGCATTTCGGTGCGGCCCGCCAGGTCGATGGTACTGCTGCCGATCTCGTTTGCCGCGTCGTTGACACCGGTGAGCTGTGTGCGCACGTCAAGCACGATCGCAGCCAGATTCACCTTCAATTGCTGCAATGCGCGTTGGAGATGGCCGAGGTCGTCGCGCCGGTTCACCGTGAGATCAGCACTCAGGTCGCCAGAGGCGAGCCGCATCGCGAACGCGCTAAGATCCTGCAACGGTTGGCCCATCTGTGTGGCGAGCCGTCGTGTGCTTACCACGGCGAACAGGGCGGCCGCCGCAGCGGCCAGCCAGTATGAGATGGTCGGGACACCGCGCTCGGCGAGCGCAGCAATCGCGAGCACTGCCGCGGGCGAGCCGGCGTTCACGACAGCCCCGCGAACCGTAAGCGGCAGGCGCGACCAGGCGTCGAGCTTACCGCGCCAGCCCGTACGGATCACCATGCCATTGACGAGCTTGCGACCATGCAGGCGACCCGCACGCATCTGCGCATAGATGGCATCAGCGGCAGTCACTTCATCGCGCGTCGGTTTAACGCGTACGCTCACAAAACCGACGGTGCTCCCATGCTCGACGACCGGCGTAACGCTCGCTCGCACCCAGTAGTGATCGCCGTCCTTGCGGCGGTTCTTGACCAGCGCGCCCCATTGATGCCCCATGCGGATGGTCTGCCACATGTCGGCAAACGCCTCGCGCGGCATGTCGGGATGGCGGACCACGTTGTGCGGCTGGCCGATCAATTCTGCCCTCGAGAAGCCTGAAGCGCGAATGAACGCAGGATTGCAGTAAGCGATATTGCCCTCGAGGTCGGTCGCCGACACCAGCATGTCGGCGTCGTCCAGAATGAATTCGCGGTGAGTGACCGGCTGGTTGATACGCATCTCTTCCTTCGTCTAAATTGCATGCACGACCAGATAGTTCGTAACGAGCCATATCGGCACGACAACAGGCCAGGACAAAGATCGAATGAAAAATCAAGCAAGGGGAGGTCGACATCTCAATGTGCTGATATCCGGGCCACCAAGACCTCTTTTTTGTCCCTTGGCCACCGATATATGCAGTCATATGGTCAATGCTATTTTTATCGGCTCAGTCCTATCTACATTTAGGCATTGGATTCGCAATTGACTTTTACGTAATCGGCAACGCCATTTTCAAAAAACGGGTGTGCAGTCGCCGACCATGATCGAAATATCCAGCCTGAAACTGGCCGCCGCTGCACCTGCGTAGCGACTAACACGCTCAAGCATCACAATTCGCGCGCGTTGCCACGGCATAGGCTTCCGGTTTGGCACCCAACCGGTCCGCTCTCAGGTTTGCCATGGCGCTGGCGTCACCCGTTAGCCATTCAAACGCACGTGGTCCTCGCCTTTCTGCGCCTGAAGTCCGTTGAATCCCTGAACGCCTCGATGCCCGGAGTGGTAAGTCACGGCGTGCACGAGACCATGCAACTCCTGCCGGCGCAGCGGTGCGCCGGATCTTCACCTGCGAGATCGACTAATGTCTAAAGCTTGAGACAGAATGTCTTTCTCCTGAAGCACGACACCTATGGTTCCAAGCCAGACCGGTCGCGTCCGCGCGCAATACTCCAGGATCCGGTTGTAAAGCTCGTGCCTCGCCGCTGATGCGCCATTATCACTGCTCGCGTCGATTGTCGAATCAAGGCTGTAAAGGGGAACCCTGTCCACCCCGCTTACCGTCAAACGCATCGTTCGCCTATCGTTCATCCTGACAATTGACAGGACGTAGGACGCCGATACGAACTGGCTGAAGTCCAGAGACATTGGTAACACCGATTAGTAGTCTGAGATCGTGAGATCAGGCAGACGGAAGATCGCGCCCCGTCGGCGCGCGATGCATCGTCGATCCGAAGCGCCCGGCCATCCTGCCTGCATGGGACAGTAACCCGTCCGAAAAAATGCGTCCACATCCAAAAGGCCTCAGCGGTCAACCAGGCGTGGTTGACCGCTCATTGGTCGTAAGGGTCGTTCATGGACCGACATGCAGACAAACGGATATGCGCCACTGCGGTCTAGAACATTCTGTCCTACCTACCGGGCAGGCCTGATGTCGGTACCGCGTTCGCAGGACATGTGCTTAAAAGCGACTGCGGCGTGGGTCAAACCCCTGCCGAACGACCGATTCGGGTGCGCGCCGTGAAAAAGTCGGCGCTTTCCCGCGAGTGTAAGTCCCACCCGGCGACCGCTCCAGCCGGAAACAATTCGGAGCAGTCATGGAGGCAACGAAGGGGCTGAAGCCTTCGGTGATGCGTGTCACGAATTGGTGACAGCGCGAGTGTGCAGGCCGTAACGAGAATGCTTGCTGAGCAAGCTTCACAACGGTCGATGCACAGGCCGACCCGACGACCGTATAGGAGAAGGCTGACACGACTGCGCACCATCCGCCCGCTTTCAACCAGAGCGCAGCCTCATGCTTCTTTCTCGTAAAGAATGCCGTAGCTCCCGCTCTTCGCTTGATACGTGCGAAGTCGAGTTCCCCCAGATGCATGCCGGCTATCAGAAATTGCTCCGAACTGACCAGGTCCAGAAGCCTTGATCGTGTTGCCGCTGCGGGGGAGGAGTCTTGATCGAACGCAATCGAGCCTTCCGGGTGCGTAATCTGGATGTGAGGAAAATGGTCAATATCTCCCCAGACAAGCAGGCTCTGACCACCGGATTCGAGTAGATATCCGGAGTGTCCATCTGTGTATCCCAGAAGCGGCATCGCCCTGATACCGGGAAGCACTTCGCCATCATCGAAAGTACGAAGCCTTGCGCTATAGCCGTCGAACACCCGGCGAGCTATGAGAAAGTTACTGCGGGCGCTCGCTGGCACGGCTTAGATTTCAGTCATGCTGCCAAAACGCGGCCTCTCGCTGATCAGCTGCAAGCGTGGCATTCGGAAAGGCGATTTCGCCGGATACGTCCGTCAACCCTCCGACGCAACAATCATTGTCCTACCCCTCAGATATGCGAGAGAAAGTCGGACATCGCGTGCGACGATATTTCGGTGTACGCTAAGGCATTCCCTCAACCAAGATTGTCGATTTACAGGACACGGCCGAGCCGAAGTGACAAGCCTCGACCGCTATATATTAGGGTGGGTTTCTCGTGTCGCCGCCAAACCGGTCAGTCACCACCGCAACGTGAGTGGCCGTAAGTCTCCGGCAGTACTTGGTCACACAAGCCACCAAAAAGCCCCCGGATTCCGCCCCAAAAATATCTTGTAAACGGCTGGCTCAAAACGCGCCGGCCGTTGTTGAAGACAGTGTCATATCAATTAATTAGAATACCGTATAGATCTGTGACGCAAGGATTGACCCATACCAGCTTCAGATTCTCGTCCAGTCGAATCAGACCGGTATCCAACGCTCGATGCAAATCCGCCCGAAGTAGTATTCCGTCGTCCGCCGTATTGTGCCCAAGCGCCCACTCCCGACCCGGAAGATGTGCTGCATCCAACAGTTCAGGGACGGCACATCCTGTCAGCGCGCACCGACCGTCAAATCGCTCAAACAACGCGCGCCTAAATGATGCCTGATCTGGACGAACAGGTGCAATGGTAAATTGTCCGGGATGTTCAGATTGCTCTTCGTTCCGCTCTGAAGCAACATTACGACCCACGCTATTCTGGTTATGTGGATCGACGGGGACAATAGACGCATATACCTCGGCCCCGATCTGCTGAACCTCCTTCATCGCGTAAAGCCTTAACTCAGGGCTGTGCTGAACGTTGGCGTTACCGGGGCCTATGTACCCAAAGACTACATAGGCATTCCGATAGTCTCCAGCGTTGATCTTCTGTATCTGGGACCGCCACTGGTAGAAGTTCGGTCGAGTGTCTCCTTCGTCAGCAAGAATTCGAGCGACACCACGCTCGAAGTCAGCCTCCTTCACCCACGACAGAAAGACGATTTCGTCACCTCGCAGCGCATACCAGGCTGTCGGCTGGAGCTTCCTGAAACCTATCGCCTCAAGCAGGTCCTTGGTCAAAAACGAGCCCTCTTCAAGCGCCAGCTCATGATTCTCAATCGAGTGTTCGACGGATGACTCCCCGAGTAACTGCAGTCTGCGCTGAGCGTTAACACGAGCCTTCAGCGAGAAGACTTCGGGGTGGTCCAGAACAACCCGCTCGAAGACAAGCTCGTCGAAACCTGCAGCCTTCAGACGCCGGTAGCCGCTCGATTCGAGACCACTTGATACTACATCCTCAGCAAACCTGATCAGATCGCCATCCCGATTTCGAAGCGCCTGAATAGAGCGGTTCGGAGGCAGACGCCTTTCATGCGTCATCCAGAGCGCGGCTAATCCACGGATGATCCTTAGTTCGAGCGGCGTCAACAAATCGAGTCTTCGCTGCAATCTGTCGGCTGTCTTTTCCTGAAAGAGCTCGAATTCCCGATCCCGGAAGGCTCGATCAATTTCTTCCGTTAGCCCACTTCTATCAAGGGTGTTTTTCTTCATGGAGGCAAGTTCTTCCACTGAAGCAAGACGCTTGATCTGTTGTATCCGTTGTTCTGTGTTCATGATTCTTGGCTCTATTCAAAGTTAATTTTTATCTTGCCCTCTATGTTATGCAAGAGAGCAGGTCTACCGGTGAGTTAATGAACGTTCGATACGAGTGCGGAATAAGGTACGCGCGCACTTACCGTTTCTCATATAACACGCCAAAACCTAGCGATTACCTGCCTTGCTTGACGCTAGCGAAGCTCTTTTTCGCTGGTATTTTCATTCACGTCAGAGAAAGGGTAGTACATCATGTCCAGCTATCATCATCGGATCAAAAGCGGCGGAAAGGGAACGGCGGCAGCCCACGCAGCATATATCACTCGTCAGGGCAGGCACAGCAGTCTCCAGGATCTCATCTTCACTGAACACGGCAACATGCCAGAATGGGCGAAAGACAATCCGATGCTGTTCTGGAAGACTGGGGACAGGAATGAGCGCGCCAATGGTGCGGTATACCGTGAGCACGAAATCGCGCTGCCCAATGAGCTGACGCCTAAGCAGCAGATCGAACTTGCCCGTGACATCAGGACCACTATAGCTGGAGAAAACAAACCGTACCAGTTGGTGATTCACGCACCGGCTTCGTCACTCGGCGGCGTTCCCAATACTCATCTACATCTCATGCTCTCTGACCGTGAGCAAGACGGTATCGAACGATCGCCCGCGCAGACATTTAGCCGATACAACGCGCAAGATCCGGAGCGAGGAGGTTGCAAGAAAGACAGTGGGGGAAAGAGCCGTCTCGCATTGCGCGATGAAGTGATCGAAACACGCAGGACGTGCGCCGAACTGCAGAATGCAGCGCTGGAGAAACACGGCCATACGGCACGAGTCGATCACCGAAGTTACAAGGATCAGGGCATTGAACGCGAGCCGGAGCGTCATTTGGGTCAAGCTCGCATCCGGAACATGTCCGGACAGGATAAGGCACAGTACATCGCCAGACGAGCGGCACAGCCGTAGCGTTCCCTCGGGATAATCTGTGCGAGATCCGCTCTGCCCCGGCCAAGCATGCGATGGTGTCGGAAAGTGATAGTTATCGCAGACGGGTATTTTTAGCGGGCCATTACCCCTGCTTTTCCCGCTATTCTGCTAACAGAAGCAGAATAGCGGGATTTTCGATCGTGCACCTGTCAGAAAATGCCAGCTTGCGCGGATGCACCGGCCAACGGTGGAACGTACGCCCGGAAGTAATCCGGATTCAGGATTACGATCTTGACCTCAATGTTGCGACCCGTGCGGGAGCGACGCAACTGGGTATCGAGGCGCACTGCGCCCCGCTCCGCGAGTACGAACAATGCCCCGTCGAGCCGGCTTTTGCGTATGCCATTGGGGCAAAAGTTCGCCACGTAGCTGCGGTCGGCCCAGAAATTCCCGGCACGCCAGATACGCTCGAATAGCCACTGCTCGAGCTTCGCCGCATTGCGCACTTCGGCAGGAATCTCCTGCACGGTGCCCATCAGGTGCTCGAACTCTCTCGCGAAGAACTGGCACACCGTTACCGCGCTGTTAAGCGTATCGAGCGTAACCTTGCCTTCCTGCTGTTCGGACGCATGAAACAGCGCCGCCATCCGGGCGACGTTCTCGGCGTACTTTGACGCATAGTCGGCTACCGGTGCAAGCGCACCGCCCTGTCCAACCTGCGACTCGACAATGTTGAATGTCTCGATCCAGCGCAACTGTGCGTCGTCGTCGAACGCAAGCTCCGCCCAGGAACCCTCCCTTTCCTCGATGTTGTACTTCCCGCCTTCGAGGATGCGCAAGACTGCATCGTGAAACGCCGACATACCGTTTAACGACGGAACTCCGTCGCGAATAAAGCGACTGCCCTGAATCGAGTACGGCCGGCAAAACAGGCCCCGCGCCAGCAGACCGATGTCCCGGGCCTCCGCGCCGTGAGTCTGCATATACCTGTCGAACACGCCTGGCTGTGACATGACGAAAAGCGTCAGGCGTGGATTCGAGATACTGAAGCTTTCTGAACTTGCGCGATCGACATGGACGGCAGTGCCGTTCCACATCCCGTTCATGAGCGCCTTGCTGCTTGAAAGCAGGCCGAACAGCGCCTGCTCGCCCTCGTCCGTACCCACGTATGCTGATGGCCAATTCTCGTGCATCGAGCGAACGATCGCCTGCGGTGTCGCGTCGACGTAGCTGAATTTGACGCGTCGCGGTTTTTGAGGCTCCCGGGTTTTCAGCTCAAGCAGGCGCCGTCCGGCATCTTCCAGCGGTGCACCCCGTTTTGCGAGCCTCTTGATCTCGCTTTGGATCGCCTTATGCTGGATGCTCCAGACGTTGTGGCGCGCATGGTACTCGTTTAACTGCGTCCTGTATTGGTCCTCCATGCGCCGCTCAAAATCCCAAAGCGGCTTCTCGACAAGCGTTCGCACCGACGTCTTGCGCACGCCCGAGCCGCCAAGCGGGAATAAATACATGTTGACCGGCCCTACCAGCCCTTCCTTGCGGCGCATCACGAAGCGATCCTGACAGGCCGTGGAAAGTGTTGAAAGCACTGCCAGGAAGGCAAGGCTTGGTTGTACCTGGATGTTGACGCATGCGTCCACTACCGCGCCGTGGATGACCGGGGGAAGCGCGTACAACGGAAAATTCTCCGGGTTTGGAATAGGAGGTGGACTCGCTGTGACACTGCTCCAGCGGTCCAAACCAATCTTAAGGGTCATGTTCTGTCCTGGGGAATGGCGCTACAGCGGCATGCACGCCACCGCAGCACCGGGGTTACGATAGATCCGTCCAGCCGCTGTGTATCCGATGCGCATCGGACACACGGCCGGTCCGTTCCTCTTGTCCGCCTGTTTGCCGGACACTGCGCTAACGCGACGACCTCAAAGACTGGATGTGACCATCAGCCACGTCTCGTATGGATCGTCGCGCTGCTCCTGGCAGTTTTCCGGCAGGCCTCGTCAGCCCGTCGGCTGATCATCTTTTATTCGATATGTACTCCTAATGTATTGAAGGTGATTGCGTTCAATCACACTCACCTGTTCTCGGCCTTTCGTTCACCGCGACCTCGGTCAGACTGGCTCTTTTTGCGCTGACCGTACTGATCGTCCTTTCCTGACTACTTCTCCAAGCGGTAGTTAAAGAGAAACGCGTAGCCCGACCGGATCTGTCCTGGCTCGCGAGCATAAAGACTGTCTGACTGCCTCCGTTTCGGTGATTGATTCGATCTACCACAGCGATGCGACCTGACCGATCGCACCGTTTAAATACGGCTTTACGTTCCGCGAACGCTTCGTTTCCTCCTCGATCTTTGCCTGGTTAAGTGCTGTTCAAACTACGGCTCGGGATTGGTATTCTCCTTTCTCGTCCTGGTTGTCGCCGACGGCGAAAACAACGGTACAACCGCTCCCTTCCGGTCGCATCTGTTGTGCGGTACTGCCTCGTGCTTTGCCTCCCTTTTCACAATCGGTTCAGCATAAACACCGCGACAAACGGGCCGCGTTGTTCGGTAAATAGAACGATATACAGGCCCACCAGTGACGGTCAATGGACGGATAAACCGGCTGTGCTGTTCAATCCACTTCAATCACCGCCGATCGATTCCAATCCCCACCGAATTATTTTTTGCATGCGGCAGAAATACAACACACCGCACGGGCTCTCCTGCTCACGGCCAGGCGCAATCAATGCAACGGTAGTTTGGCTGCAGACATGGATGTGAACAGCCGCGAGACACTCGCCCGACGCGCGTCATGAACATGTTGACGAAGGCTGGTGCCATGCCACCAGCACCCAGCATCGGAAACCGGATGAAAACAGTCAATGTGACGCAGGCCGCGCCTCAAGCTGCTGCCGCAATGCAACCGCCTTCGCCTGGGAACAATGCAGGTGACGACGGATACCAGTGACGGTCGGACGAAGAAGTCCCGCCGCAACGTCGCGACCGAGTCGCTCGACGCAACTGTCAGGTTCGGGTGCGATAACCGGCGGTACGCCTGCTGTATCTGAAGGCGTAGTACCAGACACGACTGGATCGTGCCCCCTCGCGATCATCGGTGCGACTTCTTTGGCACTCGCCGCAGTAGCAATAGTCTCAGGTGCACGACCGGCCAGCCCGACATACCAGCAAAGACTTGCGACGCCTTCAAGCACAGTCGCAACAGACAGTCCCAGTAACAGGTTGACCTGTGCTGTAGTCGCGCCCATCCAGGTGGCGAGTCGCACCGTGAAGGGATCGTCGCGTACCGAGTCGCGCATGCGCTCCATCCGGTCGTCCCGCGCGACTTCCCGGTCCTCGGCGGCTTCCCTGCGCTTCGCCTCACTAATCTCGACGCCGAGCGCATCGAGTCTCGCAGTCAATGAAACGTGCGTCACACGTAACCCTGCGCAATCGCCCCGGCAATGCCGGGCATCGTTTGCCGCAAGCTGGGCATCGACCTTCGCCATGTCTGCTGCGATCTCGGCAAGACTACGACCCGACCTGGTGACTGGCGGTGCTGTAACGGCCGTCATGGCAACGGCCTCGGCGCGGCGTTCTCCGGCATGCTGCTGCGAGAACAGAAAGAAAGTCGCATGGCCGTAGCAAACGACGACCATGCAGGCGACCCATAGTCCCGTTGCCGCCAGGCGTGCAACAGACGTAACTGACCGGCAAAGCGCCGGCAGCAGGTGGGCGCAGAGCACCATCATCACACTGAATGCAACCCACACCAGGCGTTCTGGCAGCGGACCGCCCCGCTGCCAGCCGGAGAGCACGGACATGCAGGTTGCAATGGCGGTCGCGCCAATGGCCAGTGCCAACACTCCCGGGAACCGCGCACGACGAATCGGACCGTTCCGGCCGATGGACGGGTTGATCGTCATTCCCGTACCAGGTGACAGTCTATCGGGCCGCTCCCCGGCGCCAACGGCGCTATTGATTAAAACCTTATGCATTGTTACACCTTCTATATTGAATCGGATTCGCGATCCGGCAAAGCCCGCGGATACTTCAACACAAACCGCGATATCTCTTAAGAAGTCGCCCTGGATCATCGACAGTTCCGATCGCCAGCGATCGGATGAAAATCCCATCGCACGTCTTCACAATGAACCTGTCGACGGATCACGGCTCGCTTTCGCAGCATCTGCTGGTCAATATTGGATATACGACTGGCGGGCGAGCATCAGATGGAAGTCGATCCTCGGCGTATCGGGTACGCCGAGGCCGATCTTCGGCATGTTCGACCTCTTCAGGGTGCTCAAGACGAACCGAGCCGACCACGCCGGCCCCGACTCACAGTCCGGCCATCAGCCGTCTTGCCAGTCATCGTCATCATCAGGCGCGGGAGGGTAGTCCTCCAGCGCCTGCGCAAGGATGCAGGCATCGATATAGTCGGGGTCGTCAAAAATGCAAACGTCGTCATCGTTCATCAGTTCCTCGTCATGCTGGAAACCAGCGCTGTCAAGGAAACTTTCGCTTTCACCTTCGTACATGAGTTCTTCCTCATTCGTAAAATCGGCGGCATAAAACCCCGGCACGGCGCAGGCACCGTTCCGGGGCAGAGAGTTAGCGGCCAGCACGCTTGCGCGTTGCCATCCGGTGCCAACGGAAACATCGCGCCCGGACGCGACGCACGGCCTTGTGAGCCGTGCGTCGCCGGGCGCGTTGTGTCCGGATGGCCGAAGTGTCAACCTCGCTGAAAGCGTTTAAGACTTCCGGTAACATGCGCTTGACTATGCCGCCGGGGTCATTAACTGGTTGAGAGAGTCGGCAGGCCAGCGCAATTTTCCATTCCGCAGCTTGACCGGCTTTAAACCAAAATAGCTGCCCGTTTGGGAATATCGCTTCCGGATGGACCCCGCATTCATATCGAGTGCCAGCGCCAGGTCTTTAGTAGTGAGGCCGTGCTCGTTACCGAGCGCGGCAGGCGGATGCGTTGTTACGTGCACGGCGGCAAGGCGGCGACCAGATTCAGGGAAGCTGCCTTGACCCGCAGAGCCCTGGCGTTCGCGCGTCGCGTGATACATGTTGTCCGACATCATTTTCATACTCCTTAGGTCGTTGAAGAACTGCATGACCATCCTAAGGAATTGATCCAGATATTTCGATGCACTCTTGGGAACGCCCGGTGGGTAACAATGACTGAACGCAAAATCGACAACAGCCTGTACGTGCATCTGAGAAGTGTTATCAGCCGCGCCGTGCCTCTGGAATACGGAATCCGCGCGGTCAAGTTGTCGCATCCGCTTGAGTTGCAGAAACTCCGGGACATTGACGGGAAAATCAGGCAGTACTGGATCGGGCTCGGAGCGAGCGACCACGAGATCGACAAGGAAGATCTGATGGACTTCGCCTGGGATACGCTTCAGGTCGGCTTTCCCCTGACGCGACGGCATGGGCGTCTGTACGGAAATCGCGAATTTCTCGACCTGATTCACCAGGGCCTTGCCGGTGTCAGGAAGGAATTCGCCGCCGACGTTGGCGAGCTTGCAATCGCGGCGACCAGGTACTTCCGTATTTGTGACCTGTTAAGTGAAAACGATATTCTCCAGATGCTCAATTCGGTTGCCCGCTGCCTGCAAGACGCGCAGGCATACGAGGTCGACGACGAGATTGAACTGGGGAAATTCGTTCGAAAGGTTCGAGAACCTATCCATCTGCATCCTGCTCTGCGTTACGCCGCAGACAGGCATGAAGAGAATGGGCGAACCATCGAAAGTTTTGGCTTCCTTCTAGATACAGAAATGGAATTCTCGATCCCCGATTTGAAACGGCAAATCAGCGAGTTCCTGTATCAGTATGCAGTGCGCAGGCAGTCGCTTCGTCCCGCCTTCGCGCCCGACCCTACAGCGGACGCGCTGATTGGCGAGTTTTTGCGCGAGGATATGCGCGTACCCGATACTGAAAAGCCGGTAACACGTCTGGACGGTTTTATCAGCATCCTGTCAGGGCTGTACTGCTGGGACCGCTACCAGCTGTACCGGCAACAGAAGGCGAAATCGGCCATGGACCGCGCCATCGCCGATACACAGGCGATTTACCCAAAGCAGGTCAGGTCGGTTGGGTACGACGCCATCAGAAAGAATTACAACAATGCCAGACTGGCGATCAACGAAGTCGATTTTTCGTTGTAGTCACAACTAAGAGCCAGAACCGATCAGTTGTGAGTCGGTCGCCGCCGGGGGCGGCTTCACAGTACCCGCCTGTTCGCTTGATTCCGAGCGTTGCTGTCGAGATTAACTCAAGGTTGAACTCTGTTCGCTTAAGCTTGAACTCGGACCCGGCAGTCCGACGCGGTCGACGTGGCGAGACGATTGAACGAGCGTCCGAGAAAGACCCTGGACTACGAGACGCCAGCCGAACGATTCCAGAAAACTATTGCATCCACCGGTTGAATCCGCCGGCCTTTGCTGCCGTTCGACGGTCAACTGTGATACGGCCGCTAAACGGCTCCTGCCTGTCGCTATCGACGCCCCCGGTGCACACGTTATCTCCACAGCGACGAGGTAAAGCTGTCGTAACAAATCAGAACGCCTTCGCGGCAAGCTAGCGCGGATACCGGGAAATTCGCGGCCTCGAGTCGCTTGCGTTCGCCGACGGTGCATAATTGCAATCCACAAGCGGCCAGCGCGATTGTCCGTGCGGGGCTGCAGAATCTATCGGACGCTGAGAGGCCAACGTGGCGATTACAAGAATTCAAAAACTGCAGGGCTACCGGATTTTTCGCGACTTCACGTGGGACGGTCTTCCAGATTTTGGAAGGTACAACCTCATTTATGGCTGGAATGGCGCGGGGAAAACATCCCTTTCATCGCTATTCCGGCACATGCAGAGAAAGAGCCCTCCAGATACGGGTGCAGTGGAAATGGTGATCGACGGCAACGTCGTTACCGGCACCGACTTTATGTCCGCCGCCATACCAGCTGTACGCGTCTTCAATCGGGACTTCGTGGATCGCAGCGTCTTCGAGACGCCAGGACATGAATTGCCGCCCGTGTTCTATCTGGGCGAGGACAGCACGGAAAAGCAGCAGCAAATTGTGTCGTTACAGGAGCAGCAGGGCGAACTAACGAAAAGTCTCGCCGCGTTCGCGAAGGAGAGGACCGAGGCGACGACGGAACTCAACACTTTCTGTACAAACCAGGCCCGGAGCATACGGAATCTCCTGTTGGGTGACCCGCGATATAACAACTATGATGCGCCGAAATTCAAAGACCTCATGAATCGCATTTTGTCGACGAAACTGCCGCCGTCAGAACTCGATGAGGATGTCCGCACACGGCTGGAAAACGCCCTCGCTGGAAAGCCGCTACCAAAGCTGGTGGTGCCGTCCTTTGCGGACGTAGACCTTGTGAGTCTAACAGGGGCTGTAACCGACGAGCTGAGGACGACTGTCGTCGCGAGTACGATTCAGGAACTGGTTGATGCGCCAGAAATCGCAAGTTGGATTGAGCGAGGCTTGCGGCTGCACACCGCCGGTCAAACGCATTGCCATTTCTGCGAGCAGAAACTGGAGCCTGCGCGGGTTGCTGCGCTTGAGGCGCACTTCAATGACCGCTTCAAGGCGCAGCAGGACCGTCTTCGGAGACTTTCATCAAATATCGACTCGCTGCGTAAAACCGCTCGGCAGCGAGGGATTCCGGAGCGTGCAGCGCTGTATCCCCATCTACATGCGGAATACGATGCCGCGGTCGAAAAGCTCGACGGGCATTCCCTGTTTGTAGAAGCGTACCTTGATGGACTATCTCGGGCCGTCGAAGCCAAGAAGAATGAGCCGTTCGCGGAACTGGATCTCTACAATTATCTATCTGCCTTTCAGAACAGCACGAATTCGGGATTTTGGAAGTTTGTGGAGGTTATCGTCAACGGCGTCAATATACTCGGAGCGAACTCGGGAATGATGGCGATGCAGGCCATCGCAGAGTTGGTCAAAACGCACAATGAGTACACCGACAATTTCGAGAAATCGGCGGCGGCCGCGCGTGCACAACTGGAACTCGATGAAGGCGCGAAGGTATTTTCCGAATGGTCTGCGCGCCAAAAACAGGTGAAGGACCTGACAGACGCGCACGACGCGTTGCAGGAAAAGCTGCGCCCTATTGGAGAGCAGATTGCTACACTTCAACGTGCGATCCGGCTGCATCGTCGTCCCGCAGAGGAGTTGACCCATGAAATGGCAGCATACCTCGGCCGCGATGAACTACGTTTTGAACCCAAGGATAACGGCTACACCATCATGCGCGGCAAGCAGCCAGCAATGCATCTGAGTGATGGTGAGCGTACCGCAATCGCCTTCATGTATTTCCTAAAGACCTTGGGCGACACGGGGTTCAAGCTGAAAGATGGAATCGTGGTGATTGACGATCCGGTGTCGAGTCTCGATGCAAATTCGCTGTATTGCGCGTTCGGCTATATGAAGGAGCGTACGCAGGACGCGAACCAGCTATTCGTGCTGACCCATAATTTCGGCTTCTTCAGGCAGGTCAAGAACTGGTTCAACTTCGCCGGCAACATCAAAAGCAACCCGTACGATCCTGCCAAGTCGAAGACGAGTCATTTCTATATGCTGTCGATGAAAATTGAGGGCGGACAGCGAAACGCGTACTTGAGGACGCTGGATCCGCTGTTGCACGAGTACGAGTCCGAATACCACTACCTGTTCAGGTGCGTGAAGGAGGGGGCAGCGATGAACGCGCCGAAGAGCTTGGCGGAAGTGTACGGCCTTCCGAACATCGCTCGCCGGTTGTTGGAGTCGTTTCTGTCCTTCAGGGTGCCGGGGAAAGCCGGCTATCTTACTCAACAAATGGATGCATTGAGCGGTGACGCGGCTGCGAAAGCGAGGATAGTCCGGTTTCTACATACGCATTCACATATGGAGCAGGTCTCTGAGCCCGAGCACGACCTCTCCGTGCTCTCTGAGGCGCCAGCTGTCCTTGCGGATATGCTCGCTCTCATCGAAGCCAACGACAAGGGCCACTACGACGCTATGATGAAGATTGCTTAGCCCGTTTGATTCAAGGCGAAGGATCCCGCATTTATGGTAGGCGGCCCCAAACCTTACAGGTTGCAGCCAACGACGATGCAGTCCTATCAGACGTGCTGCCGAGCATGCGGTTCGCGCGTCCCGACGGACTCGTAAAAGTCGAATCATGCCCGTTGCGTCGGGCGCAAGTCAGACCGGAAACGGTCGCTAGAAATCTGATTCCGGATTGTGTGCAATTTTCGCCAGAAGTACACTTCGGTGCGCTAGATATCTAAGTGGCCAGCCGCCTTTTTTTGATCGAGCTTGCAACCGAAAGCGGGCAAATTCGCGGTCTACCCGGCCTCTAAACTCGATTACCCTTGACGAACTGCTTTCTACTAGCGACGTTCCTTCGATCATCGACGCCGATGCAAGATAGACGATCGAATTGATTAATTAGCTTGGACAATAAGACCGAATGGCAGATTCATATACACATCGCATTGAACGTTTGGTTGACGAGCATTTTGCAGCCGACCCCGCATTGCAGCTTCCTTTTTGCACGCTCTATCACTTTATGTGCCAGGTGCTGACACAGACAATTTTGAGGGCCGGCACCTTGGAGACCGGCATGGTTAACCCTTTCTATTACATATTGGAGAATGTTAGAGACTTCAGTCCGATGTCACTTGAGGAAAGCTTTGACTCCATCGCCAAAACCGAACAGATTGGGATGCTTCCACTAATCCAGTGCGCCACCCTGCATATTGTTTTTCCTCAGATTCACCGCGGCCTATATACGATCACTGCAGATGGCGAAAACGCCTCTCGCATTCACTACTCTAGCGAGCGCGCAGCAAGCCTTGAGCGTCGCGACGTCCTGCTAACCAATCTCTCTCTTCCGTTTGTTGTTCCAAAGAAAAAAGCGTCGGCAGAGTTCCTTCAAGCAGCCGTTAGACGTCTAAATCGTGGAGAGCGCCTGACACCGAGCCGAGCGCTCAACGAAATCAGGACGGTCTACGCTGAGGACGGACTGTTGTACCGGGAGGACGCATTGGTCCCCGATGAGGTCTTTGTCCAACTTGGCTTTTCAAGCGCAATCGCCTTCAGGCAGATCCGTCGCGCCTTTGTTGCGCTTGCCCAAGTCTATCTTAATGCGACAAGGCTAGTTGATCGATTTTTGGAGGAACGTCATCAGTACGCCGCCGCCGGTGATCATCTTTGGATTGGTATTGCAATGGAACGCATAAGCCGGGACGGACTCCACGCTCTGATCTTCGAAATCTGTGGCGTCGCTGGTGCTGATTTCGAAAAGTTTCTTGAGTTCTTTGTAGGCGACGCGGGAACCAAGAAAATTAGCAATAGTTTTATGCCGCCTTTTTGGTCAATAGGGGAACATATTTACTTCATGCCGGGCGCGCTGCCAACACTGCTTGGCCAGAGAAATTTACTGATATCAATCCAAAATGACCCTTGCAAGAGGCGAAGGTACGACTTCGACAAGCAAATTTCCAATCTGTTTGAGCCAACCCTGATAGCGCGCGCCCGGGAATATTTTCATAGTTCCGGATTTTTAAGCAAGACCGAATGTGGATTCGCCGACCGCTCAATTGACCTAGTCGTTTACTGCCAAAAATCTAATATCGTATTGACAATTCAGGCAAAAGCAACCCTTCCCCCGGAAAATGCTAGAATGGTTGAACGGTTGCAAACGCGCGTAAATGAGGGGCTTGATCAGATCGAGGTTTTTGATCGGATTGACGAAAACACAAAGTTGCAACTATTCAATACTTGGTTTCCAGAGGCTGTGTCCGTTGGGGTACGGCACATCCGCGCCGTCCTCGTGAATTCGAGCTTCGGATCGTTCTCCGCCTGGGAGCGGCTCGAATCTTTGGACGTTCTGCCGTTGAACACGTACATCATGAGCACCCTGCTTCCGAAGTGCTCAACGCTATCTGAATTGAAGCCAGCAGTCTGGGCTCTCATCGACGACATCGAGCGCACGTCGGAAGCGGTACTGGAGGAAAAACTCTTCACGGTAGGCTCTCATGTGATCAAGCAGGATCACTACGAGTTGAAGGGAGAAAATCGTCAACGAGTTAAGCAAATCGCCGAATACATGTGATCCTTCGGCTTGAAGCGGCATTTCTCGACTGATACTTATGCACAGGTTACGGCGCAGCTACTTTCAAAGGGCCTAGCCTTTGAGCGTTCCGGTCAGACGTTCAAGACCGGCCAAGGCTTCATGGTTATCGGACACTGGCACTCGGTGCGCGACGAATTTCGAAATCGAGCTCACGCCGATAGAAAGTTGAAGATCCGCTTCGAGCAATTCGGAGTGAGCAATCGACTGTCTCCTCTGAGACCCATTCATTGACGGTGAGCAGAGCCATTGCGAATGGCAGCGAACGAATCGCAGGGCTTCTCGATGGAACGCTGTAACCGCCCCGCATATACATGCTCGCACCTCAGCAATCGCGAATTGGGTTAGGCGGCCGCTTCACCCACTACGGGTTCCGATGGTGCAACCTGTTGTGCGCCAGTCCTGTTCGTAGCAGCGTGAGACAGTGGCGTCAGCGGCGTTGCAGATAAGACTCCAGTGCCGGTAGCGATTTTCTTGGCTGCGGCCGCCTTCATCGTCACGACTTATCAACAGCTTTCTTCCCAACAGCACGGCTTTTGCCGGCAGCCTTCGGCTTGCTCGTCTTGCCGACAGTTGCCGCATCCGTTGCCACCGAACCACTGGCATCAATCAGGAACTTCGTCCTGTCATTTGCGCCCGCAAGCCACGCTGGCGCTGGACCGCGTCCGCTCCAGGTCGCGCCCGACTTTGGGTCACGATATTTTGCTGGTTGCGGCCCCTTAGGCTGCCCCTTAAGAGCAGTCGCGCCGGCAGTCGTTGAAGACTTTTTGATAGCCTCCTTTGACTTGTTCGTCGCGCCAGAGCTTGCCGCGATAGCAGCGTCGGCACCGCTTGCAATCAGGAACCTGGTGCGGTCCTTCACATCTTTAATCCAGGCCGGCGGGCGAGCATATCCGCTCCACGTTTCGCCGGTTTTGGGGTTGATGTATTTTGGCGGCAGCTTGCCCTTCGACTGTGGTACAGCCCTTTTCACAGCGGTAGCGCCGGAGATGTTGCCAGCATGTTTGGCGCCGGCCTTCGGTCCGCGCTTTGCACCGCCCTTTGCTGCGCCGGCGTATGCTTCAATGTCCGCTGTCGTCAGTCCGTGCTTCAGCATCAATGCCTGGATTTGCTCGACTGCTGCCTGGGTTTTTTTCGCCAGAATCACCTCGGCTTGCGCCTGAAGTTTCTTAAGCCTTGACTGGATTTGCTCTAGTGTTGCCATTGAAGCTCCCTTTGTTTTTGATTGAACGAGCGCACTATGCCACGTAGATGCATACCAGGGCTATGAGTTCATAGCTTCATCAGTAACTTGCTGGCTCGCTGTTGCCTCGACTGGCGGAAATCCTACGCCGGCCTGTTCCAGCATCCACCCCTCAATCTTGTCATGCCACATGCGCAACAAGTCCAGCGGCCTGCGCCGATAATGCTTTTCGGCGAGAGCAGATGGTTTATGCCCCTGAATCTGCGCAACGACTCCGACGGGGATTTCGCACCATTCAGACAACGTCCCGAAAGAGCGACGTAACCCGTGCAATGTCACATACGGTAAGCCTGCCGCGGTGAGCACGGCTCGATGCGCAACGCCAGGATCTGACACATATCCTGTCGCCGAGCCTCTACTCCAAAACACCCAAGGGGACGCTTCACCGCTCTTTTCATTGTTGCCGAAGCGGAAACCCGGCGTCTCGTTCAGGTGCTTCAATTCAAGCAGCAATGAGGCAAGGTATGGCGTAAGCGGGATTACCCGTCCACTGGATTGTTCAACCTTGTCCGCGATCGATAAACTGCGCCACCGAAAATCGACATCTGTCCATCGCAGCCCTGCCAGTTCCTCCCGGCGAGCGCCGGTGATTAGCAACCCTTGAAGGTAGGCAGATAGGAGAGGATTAGGCATCGAGCGCACCGCCATGAACCAGGCGGCCAATTGTTCCCGCTGGAGACAGTCACCTTCCTTTGCTTTGACCCGAGGAACCAGGTTGCGCACCATCCGGGCAGAACAGGCGTCGGCTGGCACAAGGCCTGCATAGTCGGGGATATCGTTTGCCCAGTGGATGAACGCACGCAACATGCGATAACCAAGCCCTGCCACAGTTGACCGCGTTTGCGTTTCCGTCCAGAGCCAATGCGAAACACGTTTCGCGGACAACTCCGATAGTAGAACGGGACGCAACGAGGCCAGAACGCCCGGCCGTGTAACGCCCTTTCCGCGCTTCTTCGGACGTCCACCGATTTCCGAGTGGCGCACATGGTCTTGATACGTCCGGGCGCTCCAGTACGGCTTCCTGGCGACCAGATAGACGTCCCAAGCCTGACTGAGTGTCATCGATTGACGCTGCTTTTCAATTTTTTCCGCTTCGTGTACCGCACGCTGTTCAGCCCTGACTTTTCGCGGATCTTTTCCATCGTCCACCAGTGTTCTTAGCCGCCCCGCTTCCGCTCGGGCCTTTATAAGCTCCCATACTCGCGGGTCACCGATGGTCACACGAAACGTCTTCCCAAACAGTCGAGATTCAAATACGTAGGCTCGCGCGCCTGCCGCGGTAACTCTCAACCCTAGCCCCGGCGCCTTACTGTCCCAATAGATCGTTTGCTCTTTACCCGGCTCGCACCGGTATGCTTCGATACGCGCTACAGTGAAACTTTCTTTCTTCATTGCCGCAGCCTCATGTAGGCACCATGTAGGCAAATTATCTCGTTTCAGATGCATTTCCGTCAACACAAGACGACTGAAAGAATTACACTAACACCATGAATATTAAAGATTTATCCTGAAAATCTACATGAGTCATACCCTCTCTACGGCTTGCCAAAAAGAACTCGAGATTCGCAAGAGCCGGTTCATCGCGTATGCGATTCCGGTCGCCGACCGCGATGCCGCGATGGCCGAGTTGCGGCGTCTGCGCGACGAGCATCCCGCCGCGACGCATGTCTGCTGGGCGCTGCTGGCCGGCGGCCAGTCCGGCATGTCCGACGACGGCGAGCCCTCCGGCACCGCCGGCCGGCCAATTCTCGAAGTGCTGCGGCATCACGATCTGGACGGCGTGCTGGCCGCGGTCGTGCGCTACTACGGCGGCGTGAAGCTCGGCGCCGGCGGGCTCGTGCGCGCGTATACCGATGCGATTGCGTCGGCTTTGCTGGATGCGCCGCGCGTCGAACGGATCGCTCAGGTTTCGCTGACCGTCGAAGTCAGCTACGCCGACGAAGCCAAAGTGCGCCGATGGATCGACGCCGAAGGCCACGCGCTGGTGGACAGCGCCTACGCGATGCTGGTGAAGATGACGATCCGTTTGCCCATCAACGCGGTCGATGACGCGAGGCGAGCGTTGGTGGATATGACGCAGGGTAAAGCAGGGTTCGACTAGAGACTCGGCGACTCGATAGGAGTCGCCGCTGCCGTGCGCCTGCCTATTTGTTTGCGATCCTTAATACGCTTGAAGGCATGCGCAGTGCAGGACGGCCCACTGTCGAGCCACGCGTTACTGGATGTCATGCATGGCTGTTATTGTCGTGAGATAACACGTGTCGCATCGATTTTCCCCGAGGCGCGCACGCATGCCTGGCAACCGCCGCTCATTGACGCGATGTCTATTGCAAGGCTTGCTGGTTATGATGAGCAGGCCCGTTGAAGCCCTGCGTCAATCCGGGCCGTGACCTCTTTAAGAGATGCATGGGACCGGGTCGCTGTTACCATGTCGTTTATTCTCCGGAATGACTCCATTTAAAAGGGTAACTCCTCTGACCTCGACCGCCGCTTTTTCCAGCACAGCGCCTGAGTCGCCGCATCGGAGCGCGTCTTTGCCGCCATCGCTCAGTCCCATGCATTCGCCGTTGACGACCACCGTGCTCAAGGGATGCGGCTCGATCGCGCTGCCGCTAATGCTGTCCGCCTGCTCCTGGTCGTGGTTTGGCCTGAACAGCACGCCGCGCGCGGCGGCGCATCCCACCGGCTGGCTCAGCGTCGCCCCTGCCCGCGACTTTCCCTACATGCCGGCCCGCAACGGAGAGGTCTCGCCGAACCGCATAGAAAACACGGCGATGACGGGCATCGTGCTCAAAGACGACATCAATGAAACGGTGCGCAACGGCATTGTGAATAGCCTGAAGATCGCGGGCTTTCATCTCGACGCAGGCAAGCGGGTCCTTAGCGGCAGCATCGAAAAATTCACGGTGGACGACACGCGCTCGCCAGCGTTCTGGACGCTCAAAATGCGCTATGTGGTGACCGACGCCACGACCGAGAAGGTTGTGTTTTCAACCACCAAGACGGTCAAGCAAAAATCGCCGAAATTCACCAGTAACACCATCGCCATCGAGGACACGGTCAAGCTGAGCGTCGACGCGCTGATCGGCGATCCGGGGTTTGTCAAAGCGGTGAATTGACGGCGACCCCGGAGGACGCCCGGGTGAGTTCTGACGGGTTTCGCTACAATGGGCCGGGGAGTATCGCACGGTCCGTCGTTCTGCCGTGCGATGGGCCCCCAACGTCCATTCACCGTGCGAGCCGTCATGTCCCTCACCGCCTGGCTATTTTTTCTGCCCGCCTGTTTCGCGATCAATCTGGCGCCCGGACCCAATAATCTGCTGTCGATCAATGTGGCGGCGCGTCACGGTTTCATGGCCGCGTTCATCGGCGGCACGGGGCGCCTGGTCGCGTTCGCCGCGATGCTCGTGCTCGCCGCAACCGGACTCGCGGTTGTGTTGCACGCATCGGAGTGGTTCTTTCTCGCGATCAAGCTGGCTGGCGCGGCTTATCTGATCTGGCTCGCTATCCAGTTGTGGCGCAGCGACGCGCCGACCATCGACACGACGCGGCAGGACGATGCCTCGCTTGCGCGTGTCGCGCGGCGGGAGTTTCTCGTGGCTGCGGGTAATCCGAAGGCTATTCTGGTGTTTACCGCGTTCTTGCCGCAGTTTGTCGATATCTCCAAGCCGATGTTGCCGCAGTTCGCGCTGCTCGGGGCGAGTTTTCTGGTGCTGGAGTGGTTTGCGATCGCGTTGTATTCGTGGGCTGGGATGTATCTTGGGAAGTGGCTCGTGCGTGCGACGGTGCGGCGGTGGTTCAATCGGTGTTGTGGGGGGTTTCTGGCGGCGATTGGGGTGGGGTTTTTGATGGTGAGGCGCGGGTAAGGACACCCGCGCAAGTCGTTCGACCGCTCTACCCCGGCTGGACAATTCGAGCGGGGACACCCACCACCGTGACATGCGGCGGCACGTCGAACGTAACCACGGCATTGGCTCCGATCTTCGCGTTCCGCCCAATCGTCACCGGCCCCAGTATGCATGCGCCCGCGCCGATTAGAACATTGTCCTCAATTACCGGCGCACCCGGCCGGCCACGGCCCCCAATCACCACGTGGGGTGCAATGACGATATCGTTGCCTAGCACCGCGTGCCGGTGCACTACGATACCGAGCCCCTGATAGCCGAATACGACGTTGCGCCCAACTATTACCGAGGGCGGCAAGGATACGGAAAAGACGACGCGGTTAAAAACCTTCAATACCCATGGCAAGAAAGGTACGCGCAGACGATAAAGCAGATTCGCAATGCGATAGATGTACAACATGGACGACTTCCTTGACTAACGTTCAACCGCCGGCCTGCCCGGATTACCGCTGGACGATCAGCGCCTTACCTAACATAAGTGCGAACCTGCTGTTCGTCACCAGATACCGGCGCCACATACGGCGCGGCTCCTGCAGCACTCGAAAGAACCATTCCAGACCGGCCCTTTGCATCCAGCGTGGCGCCCGGCTGACTTTACCGGCCACGACGTCGAACGTTCCGCCCACCCCCATGACGAAATCGACACCAAGCGCCGCCTGCCAGCGGTTGATGAAATTTTCCTTGGTGGGCGAGGTGATTGCCACGAACAGCAGCCGCGCGCCAGACTCGCGGATGCGATCGACAACCGATTGCTGATCAGCGCCGAAATAGCCATGGTGATATCCGGCAATCTGGAGATCGGGATAGCGATCGGCGCATATCGTGGCCACGCGTGCGACCACCTCGTCAGTCGCGCCAAGCAGGTACACCGGCAACCCTGCCCTGCCTGCCTCCGCTAGCAACCGGTCAAATAGATCGACGCCCGCAACGCGTTCCGGCACCTTATGACCAAGCATTCGCGCAGCCCAAATCACACCCATTCCGTCGATACTGATCAGGTCGCAATCTTGAACCGACTTTGCCAGCTCTGTGTCGGTCTGCATATGTATGAGCTTCGCCACATTGACCGCGACGTGCTGGGTGAATTGCCCTGCAACAATGCGAGTTAATATCCGGGCAACCGTTTCGTCCATTGTTGCTGCATCCATCGGACATCCGAATACCTCAATACGCTTCATAACACCACTCTCCCTGCCTGTTCTGTCACATCCACACGTGAATCGTTTGCCACGGATTTGCCTTTATTTCTTCGACACCGAGACCGGTCCGAAAAACAACGTAATCTCGCTGACATCCGAGGCTGAACTTTTCCACCCAGACTTGTACAGTCCCAACTTCAGATAGGCATCCTGAACGCCTATGTAGGCGTTCGGCACCCCTTGTGATGCGAACACCGATCGCCCGTCCTTCCATAGTTGGGTCGAAGCGTGGTGGCCGGAATCGTCAGCGACATATCGCAGCGACCAGTTCACCCATTTTCCCTCGTCAGCGTCGGCGCAGCACAGCCACTTGCCCGCGGAAACGGTCGTGGTATTCGCCCCTCCACGCTCGGATATGGCGTACTGCTTACCTTGCAAACTCAGCGCGATTGTTGGGCCGCCGGTCCATTCGCCCTGGTGCACCTGGGTGAGAATGACCGCTTGCCTGGCGTCGAAATTAAACCCGACCGGTATAAACGTGCTCCAGTTGATCAGATAGTCTGGTCCTTGCGAAAAACTCACTGCTTTCGGGAAGATCAACTCCGCTCGGGGAACACCGTTCGCGACCCTGGAAAAGTCTTCGGACCGGATCATATGAACACGTAAGGCCTTGCGTCCGGCTACCGCTGGATCATCGACCACGGCGATATCACCGGGATTTGCCTGAACCCCAATGCCTGCGTTGATACCGTCCTCCCACTGCGCCGAGAACACTTTGTCGTACGTGCTCACCAATGCGGCCATTTGCGGATCGGTCCATACGACCCCGACATCCTGGGCGTGGGCAATACCCAAGGTTCCTGAAAAACAAATCAGTGCCCATCTGTACCTCATACAAGTCACTCCCCTTTGGATTCGCCCACGTTCCGATAGCAGCGAACATACTGACTGACAATCGCGTCAACCGAATAGCGGCTCGAGGCTCTCGATACGGCTTGCCGCCCCATCGCACGGGCAAGATCGGGGCTCTCCACCAGTTGCAGGATCCTTTCCGCGAGTTCGTCAGCGTCGCCACAACCGACGAGATAGCCAGTCACTCCTTCCTCGACCAGATCGAGGAAACCGCCGACCCGCGTACCGATCACGGGGCAACCGATAAACATGGCCTCCAGGGTCGAGATGCCGAACGCTTCAAAATGACTCGGCATGCAAAACACGGCCGCGTCCCGATAGAACGCGAGCTTTGCATCGCCCTGCAACCAACCGACAAAGTGGACCTGGTCGCACACGCCGTAATCGATCGCCGCGCGAGTCCATCTATTCGTATCACCGGTACCTGCCAACCGTAGTTGAACTTGAAGACCCCGTCGATTCACGGACGCAACCGCCCTCAGTAACTCGTCGAGCCCCTTGCCCTCGGTGAATCGACCGGCAAAAGCGACATAGGGCGTCATGTCCGCGCCCTTGGCGTCATGGGAATCACGTAAGGCCGCACCTGCCGCCAATTGGGCGCCATACGCGGTGTTCCCGATCACATACAGATTGCGCGCCGCGCCCTGATGCCTCTTGAGCTCCGTCGCAATTGCCGATGACACAGCCACCACCGCGTCTGCTCCGCGAACGAAGCACAGCACCGCCTTGCGAGTAGCCCACCCACTACGGGTCAAAAAATATTGGAAATTACCTGCATGCAGATGAAAGATTGTTTTCTTGCCGCAAAGCCGCGCAAGCAGATACAACATGAATTTCCGGTAGAACGAACCTCGAACCGACACATGGAAATGAATCAGGTCGACACCTTTTAGCATCGCGAATAGAAAGCGCGGAATATCCATTAGCAGGAAAGACAGCAGTGATCTTATGTTCTCGAAACCATGTGTTTCGAAGATAGTCACAACTATGCCCGCATGCCGAAACCTTCCCCGTTGCGCACCCAGCTCAGCGAGAACAGAGGCGATGCCGCCTCGCTGACCTTGTCCCGGCCCCACGTGCAGCACGCGTAAAGGGGCTGCGTCATGAGGCAAGTGTGCGTGATTGCCCCGCCGATCACTCATCGTCCGCTCCTCTTGTTAGAGGGTGGCGATCTGCAGCGGCACGTTCGACGAGCACAGCGACCATGGCCAGGTACGGGCTCACGACTGCTGAGACAAGCACGTGCCCCGCGGTGCAAGCCGTTGCCATCAAGACGATACAAAACCACTTTCCAAAGGCCGGCACCGCTCCGTTTCCGCGATGTACAAATGCCTTGCCCACGCCCCAAAGATAGTAAATAGAGACTGGCAAACCCATTGCCAACACCAGATCCGGCACGTCGATCTCAACCAGATAGCGCACTACCGGATAACCGCCCGTTAGCAGCGGCACGAAGCCCTCGCTCGCCACGTCATCCCACACAGTCGAAAACTTGACATCACGGCCGGACAAAACCATGGTGAGCACTCCGCCGTCACCCGCGTGGTCATGCTGATACATAAAATATTGCACACTGAGATCGACGGCGCTTCGTACGCCCGGCAGCGACACGTAGGCGGCCACCGCGGCGCCAATCAATACTGCGATGAGCGCCAGTGTGCGGACGGTCGCCTGAAGCACGCCGTATCGGCAGTAGAAGTACGAACATGTCATGGCAACCGCTCCGACCATCGCGGCTTTGGTGCCTACAAGGCAGGAAGCCAGCACGATGCTCGCTGACAGAGCGCCATTCCATGCCGACCAGCCCGATTTCATCACTTTCAGCAGGGTATAGCCGAGCCCCACGATCATCAGCGCAGAAGCTTCGTTCTGCGCGTACACAATGCCCTTGTAGCCAGCGCGGATCTGCGTTTCAGCCCAGTAGCTACGAAACATATCAATCGAGAACACCGCGCCCGCCACGATTGCCAACGCATACGCAAATAGCGTGAAGCGCACAATCGGCTCGAGCCTCTCGAGTTGCCTGTCACTCATTCGCGAGAGGGCTGCAAGACAGACAAAAAAGGAGAAGACCTTGAGAACAAAAACCGTCTGCTGCGTGAATTCGGCTATCGTCACATCCCCGAATGCGTACGTCCCAGCCGAAGCAATGATCGCCAGCACAGGCAGGAGCGCCGTATGCCAACTTGAAAGCCTGGTGCGACCGCTCGCCAGCAGAAACAGTAGCAGCCCGGTCACCATGCCCCCGCGGACGAACAGCGAGTAACGCGCGTCACCGCCCGCGGTCTCGAATCCGTGCGCTGCCCGCACTGACAGGTAGTCCGCGAAGGGTGACAGCGCGAGACCTCCGGCAAACACAATCCATATCAATGACGGTCGGGGCCGGCGTGTCGGCTTCTGTACCGTCAATCCGCCCCTGCGCTGCAAGGATAGGTCTTCAATCATGACGCACGCTTCCCGCATCGTTGACGAACGAAAGCCGCTGCAGTGCAACCACACTCCAACGAGCCACCGTGCGCGCGAGACGCAGCGGCCAAAGTGCGGCATCGTGCAACGACGCGCGCGACCTTATACGCGCTCTACGTTCCTCATCGATACTGCTTGGCAACCGTTCGAAGTCCTCCCACACTGCATAGGGACGCAATTCGACTACGCGAGCACCGCCCGAGTCGCGATGCCATGGCCAGTCGTCGAGCAAGGCACCGACTGGGCCATACGAGTACGCGAGCGCCTGACCGGCGCCTCGCGCGGAGATCCAGTAGCCCACGGATCCCGACGTCCACTGCTTGAACGGAAGACCGACACGCAGTCCACCAACCCCGGTGACCCGTCTGAGCGGCTCATTAAAGTAGGTCCACGATGCGTCGGCGCGGCGCAACTTGGATCGTCCAAGCAAAACAATGTCGGCAATGGCCGACAACTCCGAGTCGTTCGCACGCAACACGCCCTCGAAAAATGCGGGCTCGAGAATCGCGTCGTCTTCGAGGATCACCGCAGCACGCCCCGACTCGACGATCTTGCGCCACACCGAACGATGGCTCATGAAGCACGCCACCTCTGCGCGGGTCATCGAGCGTCCGTAACGACGGCAAGCCGCCGTATCGTCGTAAGCGGCATCCAGTTCGCTTTGCGTAAGAGCACGCCCATCGACTGCCTCCTCGATGAAATACGTGGCGCCCCGATCGGCGAGTACCCGGGCGATGGCGTCGCGACGGCCGGAACGGGACAGGGATACGATATGAACAGGTACCAGGCTTTGCATCATCGAATCCACAATTGGGTAAAGTGGTGCCGCAGCAATGGTTTGCTCAAAATCATCGACACATACGCGCCAAGCAACGCCGCCTCCGCGGCGAGAAGCGACGCCGCCGCGCCCTCGGCCCCGAAACGCGGCGTCAAAACGATCGCGAGTCCAACGTTCAGCACGCCGGCTGCCAGCATCAGCAACGACCGGACACGGACGTTCCCGAACTGCACCAGTACCTGCAAACCCAGCAAATAGGCGAGATTGCCGAACACGGTCGCAAGGCAAAGCAGCTTGAGCAGCGACGCGGCACCTGTATAGCCGGCACCCAGGATCAATGTAGTCAGCGGTGACGATGCATAGGCGATGACGGCCAGTCCGGCAAGCGACGCCGACACTACGGCGAGCGCGCCAATCGCCGTAAGCCGGGCAGCCGACCGGGGCTGCGCGCGGAACAGCGAAGCGATACGCGGGTAGCAAACCGTGTTGATTTGGGCCGGCACCATGTTGGCAACGGTCTTCAGCTTCTCGGCGGCCGTATAGACGCCCACCTGATACGGCGTCGTCAGCGACGCAAGAATGACTGCGTTCGTTACGCCGAAAAGACTCACAGATGCTGAAGAAATGAACATGTCGGCGCTCTCCCGAATGCGCTGGCAGACCGAAAGCACCGATGCGCACGGAAGCCGCAAAACGCCGAGGCGCCATGCGGCAATCAGGGAAAACATTCCCGTCAAAAGCGCGCTCACCCCCTGGATTGCGGCTGCGAAAGCAACATCGTCGCTATGGCGAACGAAGACGAACGTCAGCGGCAAGGCGCTAATGCGTCCCGCCAACGCCACTGTCGCAAATACCGGGAACCGCTCGAGTCCCTGTAACAACCAGTTCAGTGTAAAAACGTTGCCGACCGCCATCGGCCATGCGGCGAGTACCACGGGAAAGACCGAAGCCAGCTTGCGATCAAAGTAAACGACGACCAGCAGCACTCCGAATGAGAGCGAGCACAGGCACGCTTTCGCGATCATTGTCGACCAGACGAGCTCGTTAAGTGCTCCCGGTTGCCCTCGACGTTCGACCACAGCCTTCGGACCGCTGAGAAAAAATCCCCACTCCGTCACCAGCACACCGTACGTTGCGATCGCCGTCGCATAGCCCAGCACACCGAACTGCGCCGGACCGAGCACGCGCGTCAGATAAGGAAACGTCGCCAGCGGCACAAGATAATTGCCGACTTGCCACACCATCATGGCGAGAAGGTTCGTGCGGATGCGAGACGCTTTCACAGCCGGATCCGCGTGCGTTGCATGTTGATCGCTCACGCGTTTCCTCTGCGTGCGAAGGTTGAAAGGCGCGCCGGACTACGCATGCGCCAGCACGCCGCGCGTGTCGATCACGACCTTCGCCTGGAAGCGAACCGGATCCACGCGCCGGAACTGCGCATGGTCGACCAGAATGACAATGATGTCCGCTTCCAGCAGCGCTTCATTCAGTTCACAAAGCCTCACCTTGCCGTCGAGCGACGCCGGCAAGGTTCTGACGTTGGGTTCGACGACCACCACCTGGCCCGCGAATCGCTCCGCGAGTTCGTTGGCGATTTCGACCGCCGGGCTTTCGCGCAGGTCGTCGATATTCGCTTTGAACGCCAGTCCAAGGCACGCAATCACCGGATCCTTGAAGCGTCGCGCCGCGCGCTCGACGCGGTCGATCACATAGCCCGGCTTGTCGTCGTTGACTGTTCGCGCGGTTCGAATCAGGCGCGCCTGCTCCGGTGCGGAATCCACAATGAACCAGGGGTCGACGGCAATGCAATGTCCACCCACCCCGGGCCCCGGTTGCAGAATACTCACGCGCGGATGCCGGTTTGCAAGGCGGATCAACTCCCACACGTTGATGTCGAGCTTGTCGCAGATGATCGAGAGTTCGTTCGCAAAGGCGATGTTCACATCGCGGAACGAGTTCTCGGTAAGCTTGCACATTTCGGCTGTGCGGGCATCCGTCAGGATGCAGTCCCCGCGCACGAAGCTTTGATAGAGTTCACGCGCCAGTTCGCTGCACCGTGGCGTCATGCCGCCGATTACCCGGTCGTTCTCAACCAGCTCCCTGATCACATGCCCCGGCAGCACGCGCTCCGGACAATGAGCGATGCGGATGTCTGATTGCTCGCCCGCCTGTTGAGGGAAAGTGAGATCGGGACGGATCTGTGCCATCCAGGCTGCCATCTGTTCGGTTGTACCGACGGGCGAAGTCGATTCGAGCACCACGAGATCACCCTTCTTGAGTACCGGCGCAATTGCGTGGCTCGCCGCCTCGATGAAGCGGAGGTCAGGTTTGTAGCCGTCCGAGAATGGCGTCGGCACCGCGATAAGAAACGCGTCTGCCGGCTCGGGTGTGATGGTTGCACGCAGATAGCCTTGCGTTACCGCCGCGTGCACCAGCATGTCGAGTTCCGGCTCGACAATGTGAATGGCACCACGATTGATGGTGTCGACCGCGTGCTGACTGATGTCTACCCCGATTACGCGCTTACGGCGCGCCGCAAATGCGGCTGCCGTTGGAAGCCCGATGTAGCCGAGACCCACTACCGAAACAGTTTCAAAATCCATTTATTCTCTTTATCCGTAAACAGTTTGTGTTCGCACAGCTCCCCTGGAGCCGGACCGAATCGTCTTTCAAGTAGCGCAATCCATCACTTGGCCCTATCCGCCCCGTACTCGGAGAACGCGCCGTACGTGCTGGCACGCGGGGGAACGCCGTTCAACAAGACACCGTCAACGGCACGGCCGGCACTACTCAACTGGCGGGCGCTTTCCTGGAGTTCGGCGGCCGAGTGACGTCCGTGACGAACGACGAGCAATCTCAAGCCGGCGTGTTTGCCGACCAGCACCGGATCGGTCACGGCCAGCACCGGCGGCGAATCGACGATCACCACGTCGTACAGCTTGCTGAACTGCGTCAGCAATTTCCCGAAGGAATCGCTCATCAGCATTTCAGCCGGACTGGAGGCCACGCTTCCACTCATCAGTACGTCGAGGTTCGGCAGAACCTGGCGGTGGACAGCACTGGATGCCTCGACTCCGCCAATCACATCGGACAGGCCCGGTTTGCTGGGAAGCGAGAAGTACCTGTGGACATTGCCCCGACGCATATCCGAGTCGATCAGCAGCACGCGTTTACCACCCGCCGATAGCACCGCAGACAAGTTCACGGAGAGGAATGACTTGCCCACACCGGGTCGCGGCCCCGTCAACATCACGATATTGTTGTGCGATTTGAGCAGACCGAATTGCAATGCCGTTCTCAAACTCCGGATTCCTTCGACCGCGATATCGTCAGGCTGAACCGCCGCAAGCACATTCAACCCCGCAGCGCCACCACGCGCGGCCTGCTGCAACGCCCGCTGCCGCGTGCTCCTCGATACAAGCGCGTACACCGGCACGCCAACCGCGCCTTCGATTTCCGACGGGGTCTCGAGCCCACGATTCTGGGTGCTGCGTATCAAGGCGATGGAGCATCCGAGCAGCAAACCGACAATGCCCGACAACGCAATCACCAGGGCTTTCTTCGGCTTGACCGGTCTTTCGGCCACCTCCGCATAGTCGACCGTGTGAACGTTGCCCAACTGGCCCGCCTTCAGAACATGCAACTGCTGCGCGCTATCCAGCAGCTTGGTGTACAGGTCTGTATCGACCTTCACGTCGCGAAGGAGACGCAGTGCCTGCTGTTGAACGTTCGGCAAGGCGGCCACTTTTGCATTGAAGACGCCCTGCCGTCTCTGCAGATCCACGATCTGGGCGTCGATTGCCTGCACGGACGGGTGTTCGGCGGTGTAGCGCTGCGCAAGAGCCGAACGTTGCTGCTGTAGCTCGACTAACTTCGTCTGGCTATCGACGATCGATTGCAACAGAAGCTTGCCTTCGGCCTCCAGATCCACAGTGCCGTACTGGGTGCGGAACGCGTTATATTTCGCCTCGGCTTCGTCGAGGTCGGCGCGCAATTGGGGCAGTTGCTCGCTGAGGAACTGCAACATCTGCTGCGCCTGCGCGGACTTCCTGTCGACATTTCGCTGAACGTAAATGCTCGCAACTCGGTTGACGGTCGCAGCGGTCCTCGCGGCGTCCGCGCCCTCGAGCGAAATCGCGACAATGCCCGACTGTTTCGCTTTCTCGCCGATATCGAGCGTCCTTTGCAGATCCGCTGCCGTCAGTTGCGTCGAAGCCCTCGCCAGATTGAACGACGTACCGGCGCGCGCAACCAGACGATGCACTCTTAGTTGCACCGGACCATACGGTGTCATACCCTGCGCGAGGGCACCGATATGGCCGTGCAGCACCGTGCGGCCGTCGGGATCGCGAAGTTCGAACGCCTGGTCGGCCCCCACCATCAATTTGAAAGACTGCTCGTAAAGCATGGCAGGGACGTCGAATTGCGTCACATCCAGACTTTCGCCACCCCACGCGAAACTACGCATCCCAAACACGGGATTCGCGGGAGTGCTTACGGGAACATACCGTGCCACCAGAGCGCCAATCAGAGGAAGCCGGTACGGCGTTGCCTTGACGTCGAGATGCAAACTCCGGACGGTCTCTTCGACCACACTCCTCGAACGGATGAGTTCAATTTCAGCGTCGGTCGACGCCTTGCTCTGAAACAGCGATGCCAGATCTCCAAGCTTGTCGTTGAGCGTGTCGTTGGCGGGAGCGCTGTCGACCTGAATCATCACGTCGGCTCTATATAACGGCGTGGCCACAAAAGCGTAGGCAGCGCCGAGAAGTAGCATCGCCGCGGTGGTCAGCGCAATCAGAAGCCGATTCTCACCCAACAATGCGATGACGTCGGCCAGCGTGATTTCCTTTTCGCCCGGCGCGTCGGCCGAACGTTCCTGATCAAGTAATTTCATGATTCAGTGCATCAGCCTGGCAATGTCTTCGCACCATTTCAAAACGCTGTGCTCGATTTGCGCGAAGGCGAGTTCAAAAATGACACGATGCCGTTGATACGGATCCACAATATCAAGCTGCTCGTGCTCGCCCAGCCGAAAAACCTTCCCCCTTGCGGACGGAAAGCGATCGAGAATCAGCGCTCGCTGTGTGTTCGTCATGGTTAGCACCACATCCGCTGCGCGCACGTGTTCGTCGTTCAACGCCTCCGCCACATGCCCACTAATATCCACGCCGTGCTCACGCGCAACCTCGACCGCCAGCGGATCCGCATGCCGTCCAACGAGCGCGCGCGTGCCGGCGGAACTCACGACAACGGACGGCAATGCCCGCTCGAGAATTGCCCGCGCCACCGGACTGCGGCAAACATTCCCCTCACACACCATCAGAACCCGGGTCATTTTGCGATCACCCCCGCGGTCAACCCCGTGCTGATCAACGGCATCAACAGACTCAGCACACGATTGAAGCGAACGAGACCGCTTCCGTCCACATACACCACGTCCTTCGGCTGCAACTCGAAATCCTTGGCGAGCAGCATAGCGACCGGCGAATGGCCGTCGAGGTGAAACACCTGCGGCGTGCCCGTGAGCGAGCCGCGTATCACGAACATCTGGGCCGCGTCGGCGGTCGACGCATTCACGCTGCCGGCCTGCGAAAGCGCGTCGGCGAGCGTCATACGCCCTGTTCGGCGCGCAATCGCGGAGACCGGTCTGTTCACTTCGCCCATCACATACGCGTCGTTTTCGTCGCGCGACACGACGCGCAGCAGATCGCCGGGTTTCAGATAGAGGCGCGACGGACTTAATCCCTGAGCAAGCATTTGCGTCAGGTTCACGCGATGAGTCTGCTCGCCACGCACCAGAACGAGGTCGCTCTGGTCGGCTGCGTCACTGAAGCCGCCCGCGCGGCCGACTGCTTCGTAGAGCGTCATGGGCACATCGTTGAAGGCCAACGCTCCGGGGCTGCGCACTTCCCCATCCACATAAACCTGGTGCGCCCGATAGGACGCCATCCGCACCGTCACTTGCGGTTTGACGAAGTACCTGGCGAGCGCGTCGCTCAACCGTTGCCGAATCTCTTCGGTGCGCAGGCCGGCTACGTGCAGCGTGCCTGCATACGGAAATGTCAGGGTCCCGTTCTGATCGACGACGAATCCAGCAAGCGGATCGCCCGGACGCGACGACGACTGGGTCTGCGTAGACCCGAGTGCGGCCGCAAATTCCGGATGATCCCAGACGACGATCTGCAGCACGTCGCCGGGCCCAATCGTATAAGCCTGTGGCGCTTCAGAGAGTAATTGCGACAGTTCGAGCTGTTGCTGTTTCCTGCTTCGAGCCAGTTGCGAGATCAACGCCGCGTCGACCTCCGTGATGGCGATATCCGGCGTGCCGGCCGTTGCATCGGCCTTTTCGCTTGCCACGCTTTCGCCATGCTCGTCCGCAACACTCGATGCACCGGACGCACCCGGCAGGTCCTGCACGCGAGACGTCTCCATTCGCATACCCGGCGCCACCGCGCATGCGCTGGTCAACACGGTTACCGCCGCCATCAAAACCCCAAGCCTGAACGCCGGCCGGGTTGAAAATACCGCTAACATCTTGTTCAACCTATTCAAGAGAACGCGGCGAAGCCACGTTCTCGCTGCCCGCCATGGGGCAGATTTGATTCATATTCCACTGGGACATGCGCCGTCTTTTAAATCAGCTGTACTTCATGATCAGTCTGATTGCACAGAGCGCGTGAAGTCGCACTTCAATACGCATTCCGATGCCGCGCCCCCCTCACCACCGTCGCAATCACAATCCGCATATCCAACCCAAACGACCAGTTACGCAAGTAGTACAGATCGTGTTCCACTCGCGCCTGCATCTTTTCAACCCGATCCGTCTCCCCTCGTAAGCCGTTCACCTGCGCCCATCCCGTGATGCCCGGCTTGACCCGGTACCGATGGATATAACCGTCGACGATGCCGCGGTACTGGTCGTCGTGCTCGATCGCGTGAGGCCGCGGGCCCACGACTGACATTTCTCCACGCAGCACATTCAAGAACTGCGGCAGTTCATCCAGGCTCGTGCGGCGCAGGAACGCCCCCACACGAGTCACTCGCGGATCGTCACGCGTGGCCTGACGCACCACGCCGGGCCGCTGCTCGTGGTCACGCATCGACCGAAACTTGTAGATGCGGAACACACGCCCGTCCGCCCCTTTGCGCCGCTGGGTAAACAACACCGGCCCTTTCGACGTCGCCTTGATGGCCACTGCAATCGACGCCATCACCGGCGCCAACGCCAGCAACGCCGCGATCGCGAACAGCCGGTCGAAAACCGCTTTCTGAACCAACGCGTACGGTGTCATCGGCGAGGCCATCAGATTGATGGCGGGCGCGCCGACCAGATCGACGACGTTCCGATCGAACATCGCGAGACTGCGTACGTCGGGAATGAAGCGCACATTGACGAGGTCGCCGCTGAATTCGTCGAGAATCCGCAGCACGGTGTCCTCTTCGGACATGGGCAGCGCAAGCCACACCTCTTCGATCTGTTCGCGGCGCACCCAGTCGGCGAATTCGCGCAGATGGCCGAACGCCGGCAAGCCGGGAAAATCTGACTCACGCTGCTGCCGCGGGTTGAACGTGGCGGCCATCCGGAAGCCCGCATCCGGCGACCGGTCGATGTTGGCAATCACACGGTCGCGATGCGCACCCGCGCCCACCACCGCCACCATGCGCAGGTTGCCGCCCGCGCGCCTCATGCGACCGAGGACCGCATGTATGAGCAGACGTGAGACGACCAGCCCCGCCGCCGTGATCGCGGTCCAACTCACGCACCAGAGCCGCGACACCGACGCAGTACGGTGAAGCAGGAACAACATGGCAAGACCGCAAAGCTGCACCGCGATCCAGCCGAAGACGATATTCAAACTCAGACGCCATTTCGACCGGCCACGCCACGAGTCATACACGCCGAACCACGGCAACAGCAGAATGGCGAACGCCATGTCGAATGCGACGAAAGCACCCTCGAAAATCGATAGGCCTGCACGAGGCACGAGCGCGAGCGAAGCCAGCGCCGCTCCCAACGCGATCAGCATCACGTCGAGCAGGCGAGCCAGCATGCTGTCCACATCTGCAAAATTGCGGCCAGTGGGTTGACGAATTGCCGTTCGCATTGTGCCGCCCTACCGCGCCACGGGGTGGCGAAGCGGAACACCGGCTTCGACGCCGCGCAGGCAGTTCACCGGTGCTACATACGCGAACATGACGGAATAGTCCAAAACTGTCCTCGGTTCCATGGCATCACTCTCAATACAGTCCGTTTGCAATGCCAACCGAATGCATCACCTTTCGAAGAGATCGCATTCTGCCTGCACCACGATCGCCGAAAGATGGGAAATTTCCCAATCCTGCGCCGCATTCGTCAGCTTGCGAATCCGAGTTTCAGACTGGCTCCGAATGCTCCAAAAACATCGCGGTTACCCTTGGTCCATAACCTATCCCTAATGCACCCACCAAGAAACTTTAACTATCTGCAATCATCGCCTCCCCTTATGCTCAAGCAGTGACCCGCAAACCGTGCACGGCGAGAGACGGCACCGGGCAAACGACTATTCATCGTCAGAGGAGCGGCATCATGAAGATCTGTGTCTTCGGAGCGGGAGCGATCGGCGGCTTGATGGGTGTGCAGTTGGCACGCGCCGGCGCGGATGTGAGTTTCGTCGCGCGCGGCGCGCATCTCGCGGCCATGCGGGAACACGGCGCGCGCTTGATCATGGACGGCGAGACGTTCAGCGCGCCGGTACGCTGCACGTCCGACCCTCGCGAACTCGGCGTGCAGGACTTCGTGATCGTCACGCTGAAAGCGCATTCGCTGCCCGGCGTGGTCGACACCATGCAGCCGCTGCTCGGCAAACACACGGCGATCGTCACGGGCGTCAACGGCATTCCTTACTGGTACTTCTATCAGCACGGCGGCAGATTCGCCGGCACGCGGCTCGCGAGTGTCGACCCCGACGGCGGTCAATGGACGAAGCTCGGGCCTGAACGGGCGATCGGCTGCGTGCTCTATCCCGCCGCCGAAATCGTCGAACCCGGTGTCATCAAGCATGTGTACGGCAAGAAATTCCCGATCGGCGAGCCGAGCGGCGAACGCACGCCACGCATTCAGCAACTGCACGAAATCATGCAGGCGGCGGGTTTCGAAGCACCGATCCGCGACAATATCCGCGACGAAATCTGGCTCAAGCTATGGGGCAATCTGTGCTTCAACCCGATCAGCGCCCTGACGCATGCCACGCTCGACGTGCTCACCAGCGACCCCGGCACGCGCGCCGTATCGCGCACGATGATGCTCGAGGCCAAGCGCATTGCAGATCAATTCGGCGTGCACTTTCGCGTCGATGTGGAAAAGCGCATTGACGGCGCGGGTGCGGTCGGCGCGCATAAGACCTCGACCCTCGTCGACCTGGAGAATCGTCGTCCGATGGAGATCGATCCGCTCCTGACGGTCGTGCAGGAAATGGGCCGCCTCGTCGGCGAACCCACGCCGACTGTCGACGTCGTCCTCGCGCTCATCAAACTGCGTGAACGGATGGCGTTGCAGGGGGATTGAGAGCAGGAAAGGGGAATCGAGAGACCTCGCAGCGGCACGGCAGCAGGCAAAAGAGGCGGCAGACAAAAGAGGATCGAACGCCACGCGCGTCCTATCCTCTTTTCATTTAGCCCTACTGGTCGATCGCGAGCCACACCGCCTTGGGCTCGGTGAAGTTTTCAATCGCAACGTCGCCGTGTTCGCGGCCGAAACCCGAGTCGCCGGACCCTCCCCAAGGCAAACGCACATCGGTATAGCCGTAGGTGTTGATCCACACGGTCCCCGCCCTCAGATCCCGCGCCACCCGGTGCACGCGACCGATATCCGCGCTCCACACGCCCGCGGCGAGGCTATACAACGTGCCGTTGGCAATCCGTATCGCGTCGGCTTCATCGTTAAAGCGAAGCACGCTCGCCACCGGCCCGAAGATCTCTTCCTGCGAAATGCGCATTTCATGCTCGACGTCGGCAAAGACGGTCGGCTCGACAAAGAAGCCGCGCTCGCCCACCCGCGCGCCACCTGTCACGAGCGACGCCCCTTCGGCGCGCCCTGTTTCGACATAGCCCAGCACCGTCTTCATTTGCGCGGCCGAGATGAGCGGTCCCATCGACGTTTCGCGCGACGATGGATCGCCGACCTTGATCGACTTCGCGCGAGCGGCCAGGCGCTCGACCACTTCGTCGTACACATCGCGATGAGCGAGAATGCGCGAGCCCGCCGAACACACCTGGCCGGTGTTGAAGAAGATCCCGGCCGCCGCGGCGCGCACCGCGTTGTCGAGATTGGCATCCGGGAAAATCAGGTTGGCGGATTTACCGCCGAGCTCCAGCGTGACGCGTTTGAAATTGCCGGCCGCACCTTGCAGAATGCCGCGCCCCACGGAGGGCGAGCCCGTGAAGGTCACCTTGTCGACGCCGGGATGCGCGACCAGCGCATCGCCGACCACGCGTCCCTTGCCGGTGACGATGTTCAGCACGCCCGGCGGCACGCCCGCTTCAAGTGCGAGTTCGCCGATACGCAATGCGCTGAGCGGGGTGATCTCCGCGGGCTTGACGATCAACGTACAACCGCACGCGAGCGCCGGCGCGATCTTCCACATGCCGATCATCAGCGGGAAGTTCCACGGCACGATCGCGGCGACCACACCGACCGGTTCGCGCAGCGTGTACGTCAATGCATCGGGGCGCACGGGCACGACCTGGCCGTTGATCTTGTCGCACCAGCCTGCGTAGTATTCGAGCGTATCGATCGCGGCCGGGATGTCCTGGCGCATCACCGCGGCGATCGGCTTGCCGGCGTCGAGACTTTCGAGTGCGGCGAGTTCCTCCAGGTTCGCCCGCATCAGGGCGGCCAGACGCATCAGAATGCGGCCGCGCTCAGCGGTCCGTATCGCGTTCCATACTTTCAATGCGGCGCGTGCCGCGCTTACGGCCGCATCCACGTCGGCGGCGCTGCCTTGCGCGACCAGCGCGATCGGCTCTTCGGTGGCGGGGTTGATATCGACGGAATATTCGCCGGTGCCGGGCGGCAAACGCTTGCCGTCGATCAGCAGATCATGGCGCCTGAGGTCGGTTTCAGTTTCCATCATGAAGCTCCTTGCTTGAGATGCTGGCGGAGAAATCGCATGGGCTGAATGCTTGCGAATCGGTTGGGGATAAGGGGCGTGGCCGGGGCTCCTGGAGTACGGCGTCGCCGCGCGCATCGGTCGATGCCGTTCGCACGGGCGAAGCGAACGGCGACACGTCGTCGGCAGGTGAAGTCACGCAGGCGGGCGCGGAGAATTGCGCCCACGCCGCTGCGGCGTTGGGTCGGAGGGAACGGTTGCGGCGATGCACGAGCAGCGTCGTCAGATTCATGCCGGGCCCGAGCGGACGGCTGACGAGTGACGGACCAATCGCGGGCCAATGCGCGTCAATGGGCAAGATGCCGACGCCAAGCCCCAGTTCGACCATGCGCAACACCGCCGCGACATGCCCGAATTCCTGCACCGGCCTGCGCTTCACGCCGTTCGTATTGAAGGCGAGTTCGAGCGCCGCGCGCACGCCGGCGTCGGCATTCAGGGTAACGAGGGCCCATTCGTGCAATGCGCTCCATGCGACGGTGGCATGGCGTGCCAGCGGATGCGCAGCCGGCATCACCGCGTGGAGCGGCGTCGTGAAAACCACTTGCGCATGCAACAGATCGCCGGCGAGCGGCTCGGCCAGCGAAACCACGCCGAAATCCACCTCGCCTTGCTCGACGCTCGCGAGCACACCACTCTGGGGTTGATCCCTGACAGAGACGTTCAGTTCGGGAAAAGCCGCCGCGCAGCGTGCGAGACCCTGCGCCACCCAGCTCGACGACAACACCGGATTGCTTGCCAGCACCACGACGCCAGTGTGGCCGTCGTAAGCGGCCCGCTCTTCTCGCAGCGTCAGTTCGATTTCATCGAGCAGCCGGCCAATCCTTCGTTCGAGACTTGCACCCGCATGAGTCAATTCAACCTGGCGAGTGGTACGGTCGAACAGTTTCAGTTCGACGGCTTCTTCGAGTTCGCGCACGCAACGGCTCACCGCCGATTGTGTCAACTCGAACTCACGCGCCGCGCGCGTGAAGCTTCGCTCACGCGCAACGGCGACAAACACCTTGAGTTGCTGCAACGAAACATTCATGACATGACTGCCGGGAGCGGGGCGCTCACCCTATTCCCCTGTCTGCTCAGGCCAGTGACTCAGCCGCGAGGCCTGGCCGGCGCCGGCCACCGCCAGCACACCCTGAGGCTCGTTGTGCGTTTCGATCCAGCGCGCGCGCATCGGGGCCAGTATGAATTTGGCCGCGATGCCCGCGGCGATCGTCACCGTGGCGGAGACGATAAAGACGAGGTTCCAGCCGCCCGTCGCCGATAGAACCGAGGCAATCGGCACCAGCAGCGAGGCCGTGCCCTTCGCGGTGTACAAGGTGCCCGCATTGGCCGCCGCGTACTTGCTGCCGAAGGTATCGGCGCAGATCGCCGGGAAGATCGAAAAGATCTCGCCCCAGAAGAGGAAGATCAACGCCGCGAACGTCATGAACGCATACGGGTTGGTGCCGTATTGCATCAAGCCGAGCAATGCCAACCCTTCGCCGATGAAGATCACGAACATCGTATTTTCGCGGCCGAGCTTGTCGGAGATGAAGCCGCACAGCGGACGCGTAAAGCCGTTGCAGACATTGTCGATGGAAAGCGTGGCGGTCAGCAGCGGCAAGGTCATGCCGAAGATCGTCATCGGAATGCGTGCGAGGCCCCAGTCTTTCGCGATCGGACCGATCTGCGCGGTCGCCATCAAGCCGCCCGCGGCCACCGCCACGAACGACACGTAGATCACCCAGAACACCGGCGCCTTGATCATCTGACCCGGCGTGAAGTCCACCTTCGAGACGGCGAACTTCTTCTTCGGAGCGGCTTGCTGGCGCAAATTCGGCTTTTTCAGCAACAGTGCGAGCGCCAGAATGCATCCGCCTTGCAGAATGCCGAAGAAGAAGAACGTGTGCTCATAGCCCGACCGCGTAATCATGTTGGCGATCGGAATCACCGTCACCGCGGCGCCCGCGCCGAAGCCCGCCGCCGTGAGACCCGCCGCGAGACCGCGCCGGTCCGGAAACCATTTCAACGCATTGCCCACGCATGTGCCGTACACGCCGCCCGCACCGATCCCGGCGATGACCGCGGACACGTACAGCATCGGCAAGGTCGTCACATATGAATTCATCACCCACGCAATGCCCGCGCACACGGCGCCGCCCGCGACCACGGGCCGAGGCCCGAATCGGTCGACGAGCCAGCCTTCGAGCGGCACGAGCCACGTCTCAGTCAGAATGAAGATCGCGAACGCAAGCTGAATCGACGCTTCGCCCCAGTGATGTCGCGCGTTCATCGGCGTGACGAACAAGGTCCACGCGTATTGAAGATTGGCGACCAATGCCATGCACACCATGCCGATGACGAGTTGCCACCAACGGTTCGCCCAAAACACGGGGGCTTTGATCTGCTGAGTGATTTCGTCCATGAGCCTTGTCTCCACTATTTATTTAGTGCAGCCGGCCAACGTCCCGAAGGAAGTCCCGCTTGGGGACACGCCGCGCTGTATACATCCCACCTTATGGTTATGACCCGAAAAGCCGCGCCCTCGGGAATATCTGATATTTACGTCTTTAATCCGCTGCTTTAAAAATCAACCGGCTTAAATCATCGCATTTTCGAAAGTGCTTTATTCCGATCAATTAACGCCGCGTATTGCGACCAGGCTCCGGTCGCCCGCTCCACGGGGCCTGAAATCCCAGCGTTAACCCGAGTACTTCGGCCACTTCTGCGGCGGCAATTCCGCTTTCTTATAAGAGTCATGCTAGGGTCATTGCTGAATTACTAATAATTAAAGTTTGTTATTATGTTGATTCACATTTGCTTATACATCGGTCATGACGATGCGAAATGCGACTCTGCGGCAACTGAAGGTTTTCGAAACGGTGGCGCGCCACCTGAGCTTCTCGCGCGCCGCCGAGGAACTGCATCTCACCCAGCCGGCCGTCTCCACTCAGGTCCGGCAACTCGAAGAACACGCCGGGCTGCCGCTGTTCGAACAACTCGGTAAAAAAATCTATCTGACGCCGGCCGGCACCGAAATGCTTCACTACAGTCGCGCGATCATCCAGCAGTTCCACGAAGTGGACGAGGCGATGAGTCAGCTCAAGGGTGTCTCGGGCGGCAAGCTGAATGTCGCGGTGATCAGTGCGGGCGACTACTTCTTTCCGCGACTGCTGGCCGAATTCACGCGCCGCTACTCGGGCGTCGTGCTCAATCTCGCCGTGCACAACCGCGAGGAACTGCTGCATCAGCTCGCGACCAATCAGACCGATCTCGCGGTGATGGTGCGCCCGCCCCACGAAACCGACGCGACCAACGAACCGTTCGCGCCGCACCCGTATGTGATCGTGGCGGCGCCCACGCATCCGCTCGCTCATAAGCGCAACATCAAGATCGGCCAGTTGGCCAATGAAGCTTTTATCGTGCGGGAACGCGGCTCGGACACGTGGAATTCGATGGAAGAGGGTTTCGCCGGGCGCCTTTCCAACCTGAAGATCGCAATGGAGATCAAGAGCACCGAGACGATCAAGCAGGCCGTGATCGCGGGCATGGGTATCGCGTTTCTGTCGGCGCATACGATCAGCCTCGAACTGCAGGTCGGCCATCTTGTCGTGCTCGATGTCGAGAGCTTTCCGGTCATGCTCAACTGGTACGTGGTACACCGCAAGAACAAGCGCCTGCCACCGGTTGCGGTCGCCTTCAAACGTTTTCTCATGGAAGAAGGCGCGAATCTCATCGAGAAGATCACGCGCGTCAAGGAATTGAGCGTGTATAAGCAGTAGGCTATGGAGAACCAATGAAAATTTAACTATTGCATATTCATCAGGACTTCTATGCTGCAAGCGGGTTCCATCACTCGTCTGCCCAGGAGGCCGATCATGAATCACGCTTCGGTTCAATCTCATACGAGCGCGCACGCGGCGCGTGCTGCCGCGATCCATCCCGACGACGCCCACCTGAGCGCATACAACGCCGCTTTCAGCGACCTCGGCCTGCGCTTTCGCTGGGACCGCGCCACGCTCGACGTGCTCAAGGAATTCAACAGCGAAGCAGCCCGGATCACCGCCTACATCGAGCGGTTCCACGGCCACCTTCATCGGGCCTACGACGCGGACTTTCTCGCTCAACTGATTTTGCACAAGAAGTGCCAGTACTTCAGCGAGTTCGCGTCGACCGGCGGCTGAGAACATCGGCTGCGTCGCGAAGCCGCTTTGCGCCGTGCCTGCCGTTCTATCTGCGCGTGCATTCATGAGACACGCCGTGTCGTGGCGCGGGTGGATCGATGGTGAGCGCACATGCGTTGTCGCCCTTCTCCGTTCACGCTGTGTCGCTCGCTTCGACAGCGTGGGTAGGCGGCCGTGCGCACATCGCCTCGCGTGGCGTCGCGCAGCGTCCAGGCCTGCTCCTCGCCGCCGCGCCATTCGATTCGTGCCAGCAGCCCGCGTCTGTCGGTCGTCGGACCATGGCTATGGCAACGCGCCGCAAACGCTAGCGCGCCTGAATCGTGGCCGTACTCGCGGGCATTGGCGCGGGCATCGGCGCGGGCATCGGAATACTCGCGGCTGATCATCAGATGAACACCCATCGCGCACGCCACCGCACTCATCGCGAGTAGCGCGGCGAGTCCGAACGGCTGGGCCTGTTCGGTGACGAAGCCGTAGCCGAGCCAACCACACAGCAGCAGCGCAAGCAGATTGACGATGTCGTGACCGGGTCGCACCACCGCGGCGCGTTCCAGCGCACCGCGCAGTTTGCAGAACGCAATCGCCGATGTGGCGAAGATCAACGCGCCTATGAACACGGCGATACAAAGTTCAACGCGCTCGACGTTCGCCTGCACCGCCGACGATAGATAACGCGCAAAACCGCCCGACATGACGGCGAGCCCCATGCCGCTGCCCATCAGCGCGACGAGGCGCGGCCGCCGCGTCAGGTTGCGTCGGCGCGTCAGCCAGGCGCCGAGCCCCGCGCCCGCCACAGCAGCGCCGGCCACGCCGTTGCCCGCGCCCACGCCGGCTGCGAGAAGCCCCGCAAGCGCGGCCGCCAAAACGCCGGCGTGCCAGTCAGGGCGGCGCCTCGAGCGCCGTTCGAGCTGCAGTTGCCCGACCACCTGCCCGAGCGCGGCAAGCGCAACGGCCAACGCGAAAGCAACCACAACAGCCAGCGAACCCCAGACGGCACTGTCATACGCTAGCGGCATACGAGCTCCTCCGTGTCGGCATGCATGGGGCACGCGCCCCATGCAACGCGAAGTCAGTGAACCGTTCAGATGGCGCCTGCCACGACAGGCTCGGCGCCGGCCGCGGTGCCCGCTCGCGCGGCGCTCAACGTATTGCTCAGGGTGCCGATCCCATCGACCGTGATCGACACCGTCGCGCCATCCTTGATCGAACCGACACCGACCGACGTGCCGCACGCAATCACATCGCCCGGTTCGAGCGTGAGATCCTGCGAGATGAGACTGACCTGCTCGGCGGGCGAGAAAACCATGTCGGCGAGCGGATAGTCCTGCCGCTCCACGCCGTCGAGCGTCGTGACAAGCCGCGCGCGCTGCCAGTCGAAACCGGAGACGATCGCCGGCCCGATACAACAAAACGTGTCGAAGCCCTTCGCGCGGCACCATTGCGGAAAGTGCGGATTCTCGTTCAGCAGATCCGCAGCCGTGACGTCGTTCACGAGCGTATAGCCGAAGATCGCTGCGGCGGCTTCTTCGACACTCGCGTCGCGGCAGCGGCGCCCGATCACGATGCCAAGCTCGCCCTCATAAACGATCTTGCCGGTGTAGCTGAGCGGCCGCCGGATCGGTTCACCCGCGCCGATCACCGACCCCGCCGGCTTGAGCAGAAAGAGCGGGTGAGACGGCACGGGCTTGTCGAGCTTCGCGGCCAGCGCGTGATAGTTATTCCACAGCGCGACAATCTTGCCCGGCGCGCATGGCGCGAGCGGGGTTAGTGCGCGCGTCGACAGCACGGCGCCGGTCGGCACCGCCTGATCGAGACTTTCATATTCGTGCAGATAGCCCCCCTCCACACGGCCGAACACGACGCCGCCGTCGCCCGACATGAACCGCATCCACGTATCCATACGTCGCTCCTTGTGCGCCTGGCCCTAGATCGCGCCGGCAGTGCGCAGCGCGCTGATCTGTTCGGGCGAATAGCCGAGTTCGGCCATGACTTCGTCGGTATGTTCGCCGAGCAGCGGTGAACGCGTGACCTCGGTCGGACTGTCCGACAGTTTGATAGGATTGCCAACCGTCAGGTATTTGCCCCGAGTCGGATGATCCACTTCGACAATCGTGCCGGTTTTGCGCAGCGACGGTTCTTCGGCGATTTCCTTCATCGACAGAATCGGGCCGCACGGAATGTCGTATTTGTTGAGAATCTGCATGGCCTCGAACTTGGTCTTCGTCATGGTCCAGCGCTCGATCTCGGCGAAGATGTCCTTCAGGTGCGGCAGACGCGCGGCGGGCGTCGCGTAATCGGGATCCGTCGCCCACTCTTCCTTGCCGATCACATTGCAGATCTTCGCCCATACCGGCGCCTGCGTGATGAAGTAGATATACGCATTGGGGTCCGTCTCCCAGCCTTTGCACTTCAGGATCCAGCCCGGCTGACCGCCGCCCGATGCGTTGCCCGCGCGCGGCACCGCTTCGCCGAACTCTCCGTTCGGATATTGCGGATACTCTTTCATGACGCCGGTGCGTTCGAGCCGCTGCTGGTCGCGCAACTTCACGCGGCACAGATTGAGCACGCCGTCCTGCATCGCGGCGAGCACGCGCTGGCCGCGTCCGGTGTGCGTGCGCTGATAGAGCGCCGTGACAATGCCGAGCGCCAGATGCAAGCCGGTGCCGCTGTCGCCGATCTGCGCGCCCGTCACGACCGGCGGGCCGTCGTCGAAACCAGTGGTCGAGGCCGCGCCGCCCGCGCATTGCGCGACATTCTCGTAGACCTTGCAATCCTCGTAGGGCCCCGGGCCGAAGCCCTTCACCGAAGCGACGATCATGCGCGGATTCAACTCCTGAATCCGCTCCCAGGTGAAGCCCATGCGATCCAGCGCGCCCGGCGCGAAGTTTTCCACCAGCACATCGCATTTCTGGATCAGCGCTTCGAGCACCTGCTTGCCTTCGGGGTTCTTCGTATCGATCGTGACCGACCGCTTGTTGTGGTTGAGCATCGTGAAGTAGAGGCTGTCCACATCGGGAATATCGCGCAATTGCTCACGCGTGATGTCGCCCGCGCCTGCCCGCTCCACTTTGACCACATCCGCCCCGAACCACGCGAGCAGCTGCGTGCAGGTGGGTCCGGATTGCACATGCGTGAAGTCGAGAATGCGCACGCCGTCGAGTGCTTTGCTCATGTCCTGTCTCCTGAAGGGCGCGTCTTATTTGCACATGGTTGGGTTTGGAGTCCCCGGCGCATGCTCGCGCGGGTCGAAATCGGCGGTTCCCATATCGAACGCGGTCGTGCCGAGCGAGCCCGCGCCGTTGATGCGCGTCTTCCGCTCGAGCACCTCTTCGGTCTGTGTGCTGCCCATCGCTGAAGTCAGGGGCGAAACAACTGCGGACATAGTCGTCTCCTGGTCGGCTTCGACACATACGGTATGTGATATATCAGTTTCGATCAAGCTTGAATTCCAGATGCCGCTTGGATGAGATTTCGCCTCCTTAGGCTTACTCAGCTTGAGTGTTACGACGAGAAACAGCGAACCGGTGAAGGCGGGTCGAGGGAAAACACTGAGGTCTTGGCTCCGCTTGGCACGTTTGATATATCACATACCATATTTCTAAGACCGTCAAGCGAGGTTTATCCCGCACCTCGCCTGGCACGCGCCAGCCCGGCTCGCTGGAAACAAAAAGGCCCGCGGTGTGTCCACCGCGGGCCCTTCCTATCCAGTTCGCCACTCAGACCACTGCGAAGCCGCTGTTAGTCCAGAAAATCGCAATTCGCCTCGACAAACGCGGCGAGATCCAGCGAATGCTGACGCGTAAGTCGCTCGGCGAGTTCGGTATCCCGCTGCTCCAGCGCCTCGATAATGCGTAGATGATCGACGATCGAGCGCGAAGCCCGGTCGCTCTGCGAAATGGTCATACGGCGGATCGCCCGGACGTGGATGAAGATGTTCTTGATCGTGTCGAGAATGATCTGCGACTTGGACAACTCGACGATCGCCTGGTGAAACGCGATGTTGGCGTCCGAATACTCAGCGATGTGCTCGGCCGGCGTGGCGTCGCGGAAGTTGTCGAACATGTGGCGCAGCCGGGCAATTTCCTCGTCCGTGGCGTGCAGCGTAGCTAAACGCGCCGCCATGCTTTCTAGCGCGGCCCACATCTGGATCATTTCGACGATTTCGCGCTTGCTCTTGCGCACGATATAAATGCCGCGCCGCGGCACCATGCGCAGAAAGCCTTCCTGCTCGAGCAGCGTCATCGCCTCGCGCACCGGCGTGCGGCTAACGCCGAGCGATTCGCTCAGCACGCGCTCGTCGAGCCGGATTTCCTCGCGGCTCTGATAGATGTCCGCGTCGGCGATGGCCTGGCGGAGCATGGCATAGGCCTGATCGCGCAAGCTCGCGCTCGCGCCGATCGGCTGCAATGACAACGTCAAAGGTGTAGCCACTGCTTCAGTTTGAAGTTCTGACGACATTCATCGCCTCTTGTTGAACATGCACACGGTACGGTGCCGGCCATGCTGCGCCGCGTTGCTCGCCCAACCCCACGAAGCGGCCATGTTGCGCTGCAAGTTGCGCAACCGGATGCGGAATCCAGCGGGTCAACAGCACCGTGGCGGCAGAGCCCAAACCCACGAAAGCGACGGCCAGCAGCAAGAGAGGAACAACTTCCATTTGTAACTCCGAATGATTGAGTGAACGAATGACTCAATCATATGCTGCAATGCCGCAAAAATCAATATTCGGTATGTAGTATATCAGCAACTGTTGTTTTCGAGATTGAGCCTTCAAGGTAGCACGGGCTGCTCGAAGCGGGTTAGCCGCCGCACCGGAACGCGCCGCACCCCGTGTAAACACGCAAAACGCGCGCTATGCGCTCACGTGCGTCCGATGATCGCGCAATATCGATCGAATGCGGATTGTGGAATCAGGCCTGCGTCATTAATCTTCGGGACATTCTGCAACCGATCGCGAGCGGCCACGCGCCCTTCCCTGCAAGCGACACCAGCAGCCAGCGAGTTCAAGGAGACACTGATGAGCACCACCATCCCGACGGCCGCCATGGCCGACAGCCGCCACGCGCGCAGTCAGGCCCGCAAAGCGGCACTCGGCAGCTTCGTCGGCGCCGTAGTCGACTGGTACGACTTTCTGCTGTACGGCATCGTCGCCGCGCTCGTTTTCAACGCCGAGTTCTTCCCCAAGGTCAGCCCGGCGATGGGCACGCTCGCCGCGTTCGCCACCTTCGGCGTCGGGTTTCTGTTCCGTCCGCTCGGCGGTTTCGTGTTCGGGCACTTCGGCGACCGGCTCGGTCGCAAGCGCATGCTGGTGCTCACGGTCATGATGATGGGCCTCTCCACCGCCGCGATCGGCCTGCTGCCGTCGTTCGCCGCGATCGGCTGGCTAGCGCCAGTGCTCCTCGTGACATTGCGCGCCATCCAGGGCTTCGCGGTCGGCGGCGAATGGGGCGGCGCGGCGTTGATGGCGGTCGAAAGCGCACCGGAGAAGAAGAAAGCGTTCTATAGCAGCGGCGTGCAGGTGGGCTACGGCGTGGGCCTCGTCCTCTCGACCGGACTGGTCGCGCTGATCAGCCGTTCGATGGACAACGCCTCGTTCCTGAGCTGGGGCTGGCGCCTGCCCTTCCTGTTCAGCGTGGTGCTGGTGCTGATCGCGCTGTGGATCCGCTCGAGCATGGAAGAGTCGAAGGAGTTCGTCGAGAAGGTCGGCAAGCGCGGCGAACGCAGCGTGCGTCTGCCGATCGTCGAGGCCTTGCTGCGGCATCCGAAGGCGTTCCTGCTGATCATCGCGTTGCGGCTTGCCGAGTTGTTCACGATGTACATCGTCACCGCCTTCGCACTGAACTACTCGACCGCCAATCTGCACATGCCGCGCGAGTTCTTCCTGACCATCGGTCTGTTGGTCGGCGCGCTGAGCTGCGTGACGATCCCGTGCTTCGCGGCGCTGGCGGACCGTTTCGGCCGCCGCCGCGTATATATCGCCGGCGCGCTGGTCGGCATGGTGAGCGCGGTGCCGTTCTTTCTCGCGCTCGAAGCGCGCTCGACGTTATGGATCGTGGTGTTCGCCGTCATGCTCGCCAACATCGCGCACGACATGGTGGTGAGCGTGCAGCAGCCCATGTTCACCGAGCTATTCGGCACCGCGTATCGGTACAGCGGCGCGGGCGTAGGCTATCAGGTGGCGAGCGTGGTGGGCGGCGGCTTCACGCCGTTCATCGCGGTCGCGCTGGTCAATTTCGCCGGCGGCTCGTGGCACCCGGTGGCCGCTTATCTGGCCATCGGCTGTCTGATCTCGGTGCTCGTGGCGGCCAAAATGAAAACCGGGCGCAATCTCGCCTGAATGAGTGAACAGTGCCCAAGCGGGCCGGCGTGGCGAAAGATGCCACCGCCGGCCCGTTTCGTTTCGGGTATTCGGTAGCTTGTTCCGGCCGTTTGCGCCGCAGTGCCGCGATTCGACAGATTACGGTCGTGTTTCACCAGGCAAACACCTTATGTCTTTGCATCTCATATTGCAAAGCCCATGATCGCCCCCTATCGTTCGACGATGCGGCCTTAGTCCCGGATTTCCGAATCTCATATGCAGTTCGAATACATATATTGACGTAGCCGAAATCCCGGATTTTGCGCCGAGACGCCTAAAGCATTGTGTATGAAGCGCCGATAACAACTAATTCGTCACCCGGAGACCGACCATGAGCAGCATCACCGAGCCGAGCGGCAATTCAGGCTCCGCCCCCTTCTTTTCCAAACAGGCCACCGTTGCGAAGCCCGGGTTTTCGCGCTGGATGGTCCCGCCCGCGGCCCTCGCCGTCCATCTCTGTATCGGCCAGGCGTACGCCTTTTCCGTGTTCAACGGCCCGCTGACCAAAGTCATTGGCATCACGCAATCCAGCGCGGATGACTGGTCGCTGACTTCGCTCGGCTGGATCTTTTCGCTGGCGATCGTGTTCCTCGGTTTGTCGGCGGCCTTTGCCGGCAAGTGGCTCGAACGCGTCGGTCCACGCCGCACGATGTTTACAGCCGCGTGCTGCTTCGGCGGCGGCTTCCTGGTCTCCGCGCTCGGCGTGTATCTGCATCAGATCGTCCTGCTCTATCTTGGTTATGGCGTGATCGGAGGCATCGGGCTGGGCCTCGGTTACGTGTCGCCGGTGTCCACGCTGATCCGCTGGTTCCCGGACCGCCGCGGCATGGCGACCGGCATGGCGATCATGGGCTTCGGCGGCGGCGCGATGATCGCCGCGCCGTTGTCGGTGGCATTGATGAACCACTTCCGCAGCGCCACTAGCATCGGCGTGGCCGAAACCTTCGTGGTGCTCGGCATTGCGTACTTCATCTCGATGACGATCGGCGCACTCGCGATCCGCGTGCCGCCGGCGGACTGGAAGCCGGCCGGCTGGACGCCGGCCGCGACGAGTCAAAACAAGATGATCTCGCGTAACCATGTGCATATCGACCAGGCACTGAAGACGCCGCAGTTCTATCTGATCTGGCTCGTGCTGTTCCTGAACGTGACGGCGGGTATCGGCATTCTCGGCCAGGCCTCGGTGATGATTCAGGAGAGCTTCAAAAACACGGTGACGGCTGCGGCCGCAGCCGGTTTCGTGGGTCTCCTGTCGCTTTTCAACATGGGCGGCCGTTTCGTATGGGCGTCGGCATCGGACTGGATCGGCCGCAAGAACACCTACTTCATCTTCTTCGCGCTCGGCGCGGTGTTGTACTACCTCGTGCCGGGTTTCGCGGCATCCGGTCAGATCGCCCTGTTCGTGCTCGCCTACTGCGTGATCCTGACGATGTACGGCGGCGGCTTCGCCACCGTGCCGGCGTATCTCGCCGACATGTTCGGCACGGCGTTCGTCGGCGGCATTCACGGCCGGTTGCTGACGGCGTGGGCCGCGGCGGGTGTCGCCGGTCCGGTGCTGGTCAACTACATTCGCGCCTATGAAGTCGAGCATGGCGTCGCCAAGGCGGACGCCTACACGATGACGGTTCATATCATGGCCGTGCTGCTGGTAGTCGGCTTCGTCTGCAACCTGCTGATCAAGCGTGTGGACGACAAGCACCACATGACCGACGCTCAACTCGCCAAAGGCGCCTAAGGAGATTTCCATGTCGACCGTACAAACAGCGAATCAAACGAGCAAGGTCAAGCTCGCCGTCTTCTGGCTGTATGTGATGCTGCCGCTGGCGTGGGGCGTGGTCAACACGCTCTCGCAGGCAATGAAGCTGTTCCGGTAACTGCCGTTCGGCACCCCGCGTTCACACCGCGGGGCGCCCGCAGCGAGCGTGACTCGCCGCCTGTCTGCCGGCGCATCTCACACGCGCCGACCTTCCCCTTCCCGCTACCACTGATACGCCGCACCGGCCGTGACCGCCGTGGTGGCCGAACTGATGCCCGCGCCGAGCTTGACTTTCAAACTCTGCGTGACTCGCGCCGACAGTCCCACCGCCACCGCCTGATAGCCCTTGTACCCAGCCGTCCCGACGCCGATTGCGAGGTTCTTGCTGGCGTCGACTTCAGGGATCGAGGTCAACGCCAACGCCGACGCGGTTCCGGAGTACGCATTGCGCGCCATGTCGCTCAAGCCGCCCTGGAACTGCTGCATGTTCACCGCATCCGTGGGTGCCTGGCCCGGCGCGACGTTGGTGATGCGGCGCTCGCTGCCGGACGACCCCACGGAAACCGTGTTCGTCACATCCGCCACCGAACCCTCGCCGATCGCCACCGAATTCGGCGCGGACGCCGTGGCGCCGCCGCCGATCGCCACGGAGCCATTGCCGATCGCCTGCGCCGCATTGCCCGAACTGTTCACGGAGACGTACGGCGTGCCAGTGGTCTGATTGTTCCGGACTGTCTGAACCAACTGGTTCAGCGTGCTCACATCCTGATTGGTATTCCACAGTTGCGCCCCGGTCACCGCGTCGGTGCTGGTGGCCGACAGATTGGCGTCCTTCAGGTTGGTCAATCGCACCTTCGGCGCATTGGCCGCCGTGCCGCCGAGCGTGATCCTGTCGTGCGCCGAACCGTCGTACTGCACCGCATTCGCGACCGCCCCGTTGAGATTGCCGATGGTGGTTTGCAAGCCGGCGATATCGCTGCTGTTCTGCGTGACGCGGCCATCCAGGTTGGTGATCGCACTGCCGACGTTGTTCACCACCGTGCCGCCCACGCGGTAGGACGGCGCGCTCACCGAACCGTCCGCGTTGACGCTCGCGCCGCCGCCCAGCGCCACCGCCGTGCCCGCCGCCTGCGCATACAGTTGCGAGCCGTTGACCGCGTCGTTGCTCGCCGAACTGACCGTGCCTCGCGCCACGCCGGTCACGACCCGATTGCCGGCCGTGCCGGCCATGTTGATCAGATTGCCGTCCGTCGTGGCACCGACCTTGATGACGCGCGTCGCCGGATCCTGCGTGACCATGCCGATGCCGCCGCTCTCCATGTTCTGCTGCAACGTGGTAAGGCCATTGTCGAGCGAGCCGAGCGCGTCGCCGACCGTGGTCTGCGTGCCGCCTTGAACGTGGTAGCTGGGGCCGGTCAGCGAACCGTCGGCATTGATCTGCGCGCCCCCGCCCAACGCGGCCACCATCGGTCTGAACTGCCCGAGATTCACCGCGGATGCGTTCGTGGTGCCCGCGGCGATCCCGGTCAGCTCGCGGGCGCCGCCGGTGCCGGTGAAATCGACGCGGGCGCCGTCCGTGCCTTTCGCCACGGTGAGATTACGCGAAGCCTGATCCTGCTGCACGAGCCCGATCTCGCCGTTCGTAATCTGATTCGTGATGTTGCTCACGTCGCCTTCGATCGTGGTGGTGCGCTGGTCGAGATGGCTGATGTTGGTCGTGTTGTCGGTGACGCGCTGGTCCAGACGGCTGATGTTGGTCGTGTTATCCGTGACACGCTGATCGAGATTCGTGATGCTGCCGGTGTTCTGCGCGACGGCCTGATTGGTGGCGAACAGTTGCGCGCCGTTGACGGCGTCCGAGCTGCCGGCCTCGAGATTCGCGGCGCGCACGTTGGTGAGCCGAACCGGTGCGGCGCCATTGCCCAACGTGATGATGTCGTGCGACGTGGAATCGTACTGAACCGAATCGGCGCCTGCCCGGACGCTGGTCGTGACGGCGGCCGCGAGCGCGGACCCCACGTCGCTATATGTGCTTCCGCCGACGCTGTACGCCGGCCTTTTGAGCGATCCATCCGGATTGACGCTCGAGCCGCCGCCCAGCGCCGCCGCGCTGGCGGCGTTCGCATAGAGTTGCGCGCCGGTGACGGCTTCGCTGCTGGCCGCGCCGATCGCGCCAGCCGCCACGCCGGCGATCACGCGATTTCCCCCCGTGCCCGTCACGTTGATACGCGTGCCGGTCGTGGCTCCGCCGATCAGAATGTCGTGAGAAGCGGCGTTCTGCGTGACGAGGCCGACCGTGCCGCCGCTAATCTGCGATTGCAACGACGACAGCCCGGTATCGAGCGAACTGAGCGCGCTGCCGACCGTGGTCTGCGTGCCGGCTTGCACGTGATACGTCGGACCTGCTACCGAACCGTTCGCGTTGACCGTCGCGCCGCCGCCGAGCGCTGTCACGACCGGACTGAGCTGCGCCAGATTCACCGCCGAGCCCGCAGCCGTGCCCGCCGCCACGCCGACCAACTCGCGCGATCCGGTCAAGCCGGTGAAGTCGACGTGCTTGCCGTCCGTGCCCTTCGCCACCGTCAGATCGCGCGTGAGCGCGTCTTGCTGAAGCAGGCCCGCCTTTCCGTTACTGATGTTGTTGATGTTGCTGGAAATGTTGGTGATATCCGTGGTGTTCTGCGCGACCGCCTGATTGGTGCCGTAGAGCTGCGCGCCGGTCACGGCGTCCGAACTGGCGGCACTCAGGTTGCCGGCCGCGACGTTGGTGAGCTTGACGGGCGTGACCTTGTTGCCGAGCGTCGCGACGTCATGCGCCGGGGTGTCGTAACGCAGCGCGTCGGCGCTGCCGGCGGCGCCCCCCGCCACCACCGCCGCGAGTGCCGCGCCCACGTCGTGGTAGGTCGCTCCACCGATGGTGTAGGCCGGCGCGACCACCGCGCCGTTCGGATCGATCAGCGCGCCGCCGCCGAGCGCTTCGGCCACGCCTGACAGCTGGCCGACGTTGGCCGCGTCGGTGGGCCGCGTGCCGGCTGCGACATAGGCGATCTGACGGCCTTGCGCGAGACTGCCCACGGATACGACATTGACGCGGTCGGCGATCGAATCGGCGCCGAGCGCGACCGAGCCTTTGCCGCTCGCCGACGCGTTCGAGCCGATGACGAGCGACCCCGTTGCCGACGGGTTGATGAATGCGTTGTAGCCAATGGCCACGGACCCGCTCGACACCGCACTCGCGAAGGAGCCGAGCGCAATCGTATTCATTGCGCCGGCCCGGGAGTTGTAGCCCACCGCCACCGAGTTATTGGAAAGGGCGCCCACGATGGCCGCCGCACCGACGGCGGTCGAATTCACCGAAGCGACACCCGCCGCCGACCCGACCGCGGTCGAGGCGTCGGAACCGGCAATCGAGGCCGAGCCGACGGCCAATGCGTTGAAGCCGGTGGCGGCGGCGGTTGGACCGATCGCCATTGCGTTCAGGTCGGACGACGCACTGGTGCGCGTGCCCTGAACGACGTTTGGACTCACGGCGATGTAGTCGGTCACCGGCGTCGTCACGCCCGCGCCTAGCAAGTCGCTCCGGTTCGAACCGACAATGGATGGCGGCGTCGTGTCGACGGCCGGATTGCCGGTAAATACGCTTGCGTTATTGATTGCGGCTGCCACGTCCGCGGGCTTCATCGCATCGCCCGTGGTAGCCGGCAGCGCGAGGCCGGCTACCGGCGCCTGTGCGATGCTGAGGCAGTCCTGCTCCTGCGACGCGCATTCTCCGGCCGCTGCCGGCTGCGAAAACGCCAGGGCGCTCAACAGCCCCGCACTCGCGGCTACGAGCGACCCACATGCGGAAACCCCCTTTGCACCACGGCTTTTCGCGACCTCGGACGCGGCTGCGTATGTGCGGGTCGTGGTGTTCCAAACGGTCTTATAAGACTTGTTCAACATTCCTCCCTACTCTTCTTATAGAGAACTCAAATACCAGTTATTTATTATGTGATCCTAACTATTCAGCAAGAACCAATAGAAACCTAAGATGACATCGCGCTTCGCCACGCCGCAAAGCCGCGGAACACAAATATACCTTGTAGAGCTATTTTTTAGCTTATATTAGAAAAACGACATAGCCGATTTAAGACGAAAACTGCCAAACGTCTTAAATAGTGCTGACTGTTTTTAGTCTTTTCTAAGACGTTGTTCTAATTTGTCCGAAAACAGCACACGAGATAAATGGGAATCGCGGCCGGATCTCGCTCACGCGGGCGAAACACCGACCGCAATGAGTCTATCCCCGGCGACTAAACGGAAGTCATACAGGAGAACCACATTTGAAGAGGCAAGACCTGATACAGCAGACCCACGCCGTATCAAGATAGATGTGTCAGTCGCCGGCCGGCTGCAAGCGCATGGGAAAGCTGATTTCGAAGACCGTCCCTTTGCCTTCCTGCGAGTCGAAACGAATCTCGCCATCCAGCATCCGGCACAATTCCTTGACGATCGCGAGGCCCAAACCGGCGCCGGGAATGTCATCGGCCGCAGCACGCTCGAATTCCTTGAACACGCGTTCCCGATCCGATGCGTCGATGCCCACGCCCGTATCCGACACACGCAGGCGCCAGCGATCGTCCTGCGCGGCGGTCATGCTCAATTCGATCAGGCCGGCTCTCGTATATTTGGTCGCGTTGGTCAACAGATTGAGCGCGACCTGCTTGAGCTTAAGACGATTGGACACGACCGTTTGCAGGGCGCCGTCGAAGGCCGCGTGAAGGCGCAGCCCTTTCCCTTCGATCGCCGGTTCGCACGAGATCACCAGTTCGTCGAACAGCTCGCGCAGCGCGAAGCTTTCCACCACGAGCGGACTGTTGTCGCCGAGCACGACCGAGTATTCGACCAGTTCGTCCACCAGCGTTTTCATATCGGCGGCCTGACGGTTCGCGAGCGCGAGCGCGGTCTCGATGCGGGACGGCGCGCGGCTGATCAGTTGCAGCGCCATCGAAAACACATTGAGAAAGTTGCGCAGATCGTGGACGACGCTGCGCGTGATTTGCATGCGTGATTCGTACAGATCGCCGACCAGTTGCTGTTTGAGTGTCAGCTCGTGATTGGCGCGCTCGAGCCGCCCGGTGTAGTCGTCGATCTTGCGGTCACGTTCGCTGACGACCTCGCGGATCGAAGTCAACGTGACAAAACTGACGGCTTCGTCGATGAAATGGCGCGCCCGCTCCTCATGACGCCGCGTGAAATACGGCTGGGCCTCGCTGAATTCGACGATCGCGCCGGTCAGCATCTGCCGGAACAGATCGAGCTCGCGTACCAGCTCGTCGATCCGGTAGCCCTGCTTCCAGCGCAATTTGCCGTGCTGGCGCGCGTCGCGCTCGATCGCGCCTTCAGCGTGGTCGAGATCCTGGTTCTCCAGCACGCTGCAGATTTCGTCGAGAATGTTCGGGATGTGATCGGCCAGTTGCTCGTAGGTCAGCCGGTCGGATTCGGTCAATTCGGCGTCGTGAAAGACGGCCTTCATCCACCGTTCAGTCAGATCGACTTGTTGCAGACGCAACTGTGCGGCAAAAGCGGTTAGCGGCAGTACGTGCGAGTCCGTCATGTGGGAGACCTGGCGCCGCATGGCGGCGAAAATAAGGGTTCCGCGCCATCGCCAAGGGGACTTCCTTAGGGCGTACCCGAGGCGACCGCATGGACTGCGAACCGCGCACAGGAGGCACAGGGGAGCGCTTCGCAAGCCGCCCGGACGCCTCCAGTATGCGCGATTTACGGAGCAAAAATTAACCAGGGTTAGGACGCGTCCGCACTGGTGCACGAAAGCAGGATGCCTTGCGGGTACCGTGCCGACGCCTCAGATCTTTTCGAACAGCACGTCCTGTGCGCCTTCCCACAACACCTTGGTGCCGAGCTCGCGCAGCTTTTCCTTGCCTTCGACAATGGTCAGGAAATGGTTGCCCGCGAGCTGCCCCAGCTTGCTCGCGAAGCAGCACGAACCATACGCGAGAATGATCTCGGTTTCGCTGTAGCCGCCGGGATAAAACAGAATGTCGCCAACCGACGGATGGCTCGTGTGATTCTCGAAGCCGACCGCGACGCCGTCGTTCTCGAGCTTGAAGTCGCCTAGCGGCACCCAGCAGCCTTCGCCGCTCCAGCGCACGTGAATGATCTTCTGGCGGTACGGCAGCAGCTTCAGGAAGGCGGCCACGGTATGCGGCGCATCCGGATGGGTTTCGGCGGTAAAGACATGGCCGCAGGAGGTGATTCGGAGTCGGGTCATCGCCAGGTTTCCAGTATGACGGGTGAATGGATCGGTCGGTCGGACGCGCGGCGCAGGCCGGGCCGCGGGCGCACCATTCTGTCGTCCGGTGCAAGGCTTCGACAGAGACAGTTGCCATTTTTCTGGTCAGGCCAGTTGGACCAGTGCCGGCTTCTTGAGCGGATCGTGCCCGCCACGCCGTGACGGCATGGCCGTGCCAGGTCGAACCGCCCGGTCGCCACGAAACTTCGTAGTTTGCAAGCCGCGCAATGCGCAGCACACTGCGCAAGGTGCGTGATTCCCGAGGCTGCTCGTCGCATTGTCCCGCGCGGCGACCCAAGGCGGTCCGCCGTGAGTGGCCGCGAGTGGCCGTGAGTGGCCGCGAATGGCCGTGTGACAGCACGTTTGCAGCACCGCTGGCGGCGCAAGCGGCCAGGCTCCGTGAACCCTCGTCCGGCTGGCATGAACCGTATGCCGCCGTCACGCCACTGCCTGCTGACCAGCCGGCCACTTCCTGCCGCGCAATCCGTACTTCAGCCGCGCAGCCGGTAAGCGAGCGGCGTCACGCCGTAGTCACGCTTGAACTGCACGGAGAAATGACTGGCATTCTCGAAACCAACCGCAATCGCAATCTGCAGCACGGTCTGGTCGGTGGCACGCAGCAGCCGCGCGGCTTCCTCGAGTCGCAGACGCGAGACGAACTGATGCGGCGTCTCACCGGTCTCGCGGCGAAACACGCGCGCAAAATGAAAGCTGCTTAACCCCGCCTGCGCGGCCAGTTCGCTGATCGCCAGATCCCCGGCCAGATTGGCGCGGATGTAGTCGGTGACACGGCGAACCCGGCGCGGCACGAGGCGCTCCGGGTTCGCCGGCAAACCAGCCTGGGCTCCGGCGCGCGCGGAGCGGCCGCGCGAATAATGCTGCAACAGATGCGCGGCGAGCGCGTGAACCAGCGCATCGACATACAAACGCGAGTCGGCCGGATCGGCGGCGGCGCGATGCAATGCAGCAAGCATCGCGGCGACCAGCGGATCACGAAACTGCATCGCGTCGCCGAGCGACAGCTCACGGGAGCCGCCAAGCTCCATCTGATCGGCGACGCGGTCGATCAGGCTGCGCTCGATATGCAGGTGAACGGTCGACAGCGGCTCATCGCTGATCGAACGCCAGCGCCACGAGATCGGCGCGGGCGGCACGAACCACACGTCGCCCACCCGCAGATCGGCGCTCTCCCAGCGCCCGTTCAGGTTGCGCTCGAGGTGCTCGGCGCCGCTCGCAAGCGTCATCAGCGTGAGGTCCTGCAAGCCCGGCGCTTCCAGCAGTTCCTGCTCGGCGGGTTCGAGATAGGAGCGCAGCACCAGGTGCCGCCACGGGCGTTCCACGCTCGAGACCAGTTTCTGGCCCGCCATGTAGCGATCGTAGGCAAGCGTCGTTGTCAGCTTTGGAATTCGTGCCATCACGTCCATTCCCAGGGAGGTGCCATATGAAGAGTGAACCCTGCCATACCGGTGTTGCCAGTCCGCTATCGGAGCAAGAACTCAAAAATGATAGCAAGGAACCGGCTACCGTAATTTTTGGAAATAGCTAATCATTCAGGTTGTCGTCTTTCACGCGTTTCGAACGCCGGAGCTACCGTTTAATGGAACACGAATGCGAAACGCTGCCGCATTGGCTGACCGGCTCGCCGCAAGGTGAAGCCGGGCAGGCGTCGGCGGCTTACAACTCGGCGGTTGCCGCCCAACCGGCCTACCCGGCCGGCACGCGGCAACCCGAGAAATCAGCCCACGCGGCTGAAGCATCCCGGGCACCCCAGCGCACCGCAACAGGCGTCGTGCCCCCAGGCTTTCTGACACTCTTCACAGAGGAGGAAATCGGCACGCCCTCGCCCGCCGCGCGGCGGGCCGCACCGGTCATCAGTCCGCTGGTGCGCTTTGGCAGCGCGCAGGACCGCATCGAATTCGTGCGGCAGCGCATCAAGCAACTGGGCTTCGACTCGTTCAGCTATTCGGCCACGCGCACGTCGGCGCATCACAAGACGATGTTCGTGCTGACCAGCTACGAGTCGCAGAGCTGGCTCACGCGCTATTTCCGCGAGCGTTATTTCGAACTCGACCCGCGCGTCGCACTCGCCTCGCCGACCGGCATGCCGTTTCTCTGGAATACGGTCGACATGCGCGCCGATCTGCCGCGCGCGCAACTGCGCAGCGAACGGCTCGGCGGCCTGATCGACATGCTGGAGGCGACCGGGCGCAAAAGCGGCATTCTCACGCAGATGCCGCTGCCCGAGCCGGAACTGAGCGCGAGCCTGTGCTTCAACTCCGAGATCGGCAATCCGCGCTGGATGACCGAATCGATCGTGGCCGAGACGCTGATGTTCGCGCACACGATCCACGAATTCATCTGGACGCACGCAAAGAGCGTGATCGGCATCGCGCCCGCGCAGCAGCAGCGCGTCACGCTGAGCGAATTGCAGCATGCGGTGCTGCGGGCGGTCGTGCAGGGTCAGCGGGACAAGGAGATCGCTTACTTCCTCGGGCTGTCGCCGCATAACGTCGACTACCACCTGCGTCGTCTGCGGCAATTGTTCAACGTGCGCAACCGCGTGCAGTTGATCAACGTCGCGCAGGGGTATGTGTCGTAGAACCAGGCAGGAAAGCGCGCCGTGGCCGGCATGCCCGTCGGGGTGCCGGCCACGGCGAAACAACCGTCAGGAAACCTGCGGCTTGCCGGTAGCCCACGTGCCGATGATCTCCTCGATTGCACGCGCCGCCGACAGCAACGCCGCCTCGCCGCGCGGCTTGCCGACAATCTGAATGCCGACAGGCAGCCCGCTCGCACTCATCCCGCATGGAATCGCGATCACCGGCATGCCGGTGAGCGTCAGCGCATAAGTGATCGCGAGCCAGTCGATGTAGGTCTCGAAGTGCCGGCCGACCGCGTCGCGGATATCGCGTGCTTCGACCGGGAACGGCAGCACGATCGAAGCCGGACAGATCAGCACGTCATAGCGCCGCAGCAGCGCGTTCGTCTTGTGGAAGAGTTCGGCACGCGTGCGCTGCGCCGCGCGCATGGCGCGGTTGTCCAACTGCAGACCGAATTCGATGTTCCAGATCACGTTCGGATTCAACATGTCGCGGTGCTGAGCCAGCACGTCCTCGTAATTCGTCGCGTAGGCGATGCCGCGCAGCGTGTGGAACGCCTGCGCCGCACTGCTCAGGTCGAGATCGCTCTCGTCCACGCCGACGCCTGCCGCCGCGAGCCGCTCCATCGTCGTGCGGCAAATCGACAGGATCTCCGGCTCGACGGTGGCGATGCCGAGCCCTGCGCTGAACGCAACGCGCGCCGGACGTTGCGGCCGGCGCGCATGTTCGAGAAACGAGGTGGGCGGTTCACGCAGCGACAACGGCACGCTGTCGACTTCGCCGCACATCGCGTCGAGCAGCAGCGCCGCGTCGGTCACGTTGCGCGCCATCGGTCCGTGAATGCCGAGCGTGTCGTAGGGATTCGCGGCTGGCCCGTATGCAACGCGCCCCGGCGTCGGACGCAAGCCCACCACGCCGCAGAACGCCGCGGGCGTGCGCAGCGAACCCGCCAGATCGGAGCCCTGCGCGACCCATGCGGTGCCCGACGCCAGCGCGGCCGCCGCGCCGCCCGATGAACCGCCCGCCGAACGCGACAGGTCCCACGGATTACGCGTCACGCCGAACACGCTGTTATACGTATGGCCGCCGGAGCCGAACTCCGGCGTGTTGGACTTGGCATAGACCACGCCGCCGTGCGCTTCGAGCAAGGTCACGCCGGCATCAGACGTTTCCGGCACACGGTCGCGATAGACCAGCGAACCACGCGTGGTGCGCACCCCGGCCACGTCGGTCAGATCCTTGATCGGCAGCGGCAGGCCGCACAGCACGCCGCGCTCGCTCAGCGGCTTCTTCAGCAGCGCATCGGCATGTGCGTGCGCGCGCTCGAAACACAGCGTGGGCAGCGCGTTGACCTGCGGTTCGACGCGCGCGACCTGCGCGGCGAGCGTATCGAGCAGGTCGTGCGGACTCAGCGCCTCTTCACGCAACAGGTCGACGACTTCACAGGCGCTTCTTTCGATCAGACTCAAATCGACGGACATAATGGCTATCGGCTCCGTGTTGGGATGTCCGTCAGTTTCGCATGCAGCGAAAGTCCGTGGAATGCGCGGTGGCCGGACCGCTCGCCTCACGTGCGAACCCGGGCACAGTCGTGCCGGCTCGCACGCGCCCTGTCAGCTCTTGAGCCGGTAGCCGGTCTTGAAGATCCACGCAACGATCAGCAGGAACACCGCGAGAAAGAGCGCGGTCATGCCGAGGCTCACCTCGACGTTGACGTCGGCGAGACCATAGAAGCTCCAGCGGAATCCGCTCACCAGATAGACGATCGGATTGAAGAGCGTCACGACTTTCCAGAACGGCGGCAGCATATTGACCGCGTAGAAGCTGCCGCCGAGAAAAGTCAGCGGCGTGATGATCAGCAGCGGTACCAGTTGCAGCTTCTCGAAGCTATCCGCCCAGATGCCGATGATAAAACCGAGCAGGCTGAACGTGACCGCCGTCAGCACCAGAAACAGGATCATCCAGAACGGGTGCTGAACTTGCAGCGGCACGAACAGTCCGGCGGTAGCGAGAATGATCAACCCGAGCAGAATCGATTTGGTCGCCGCCGCGCCCACGTAACTCACCACGATTTCCAGATACGACACCGGCGCCGACAACAACTCATAGATCGTGCCGGTAAAGCGCGGAAAGTAAATCCCGAACGACGCATTCGAAATGCTTTGCGACAGCAGCGACAGCATGATCAAACCCGGCACGATGAACGCGCCGTAACTGATCCCGTCCACTTCCTTGATACGTGAGCCGATCGCCGCGCCGAACACGACGAAGTAGAGCGAAGTCGAAATCACCGGCGCGATGATGCTTTGCATCAACGTGCGCCAGGTGCGCGCCATCTCGAACTTGTAGATGGCGCGAATGGCGTAAAGATTCATTGGTCACCTCGGAGCAGACTGACGAAGATGTCTTCGAGCGAACTTTGCGTGGTGTGCAGGTCCTTGAAACGGATGCCGGCGTCGTCGAGCGCCTTGAGCAGCGCGATGATGTCGGTGCGCCCGCCCTCGCCCTCGTACGTGTAGATCAGCTCGTTGCCGCCCTTCGCGACGTCGAGTCGGTAGCCGGCGAGCGAGAGCGGCACTTGTGCGAGCGGGCTTTCCAGTTGCAGCGTCAACTGCTTTTTGCCGAGCTTGCGCATCAGCTCTGTCTTCTCTTCGACCAGCATGATTTCACCGCCGCTGATCACGCCGATGCGATCGGCCATCTCCTCGGCCTCGTCGATATAGTGCGTGGTTAGAATGATCGTCACGCCGCTCGCCGCGAGCGAGCGCACCAGCTTCCACATGTCGCGGCGCAACTCCACGTCCACGCCGGCAGTCGGTTCGTCGAGGAACAGCACGCGCGGCTCGTGCGAGAGCGCCTTGGCGATCAGCACGCGGCGCTTCATGCCGCCCGAGAGGGTAATGATCTTGCTATCGCGCTTTTCCCACAGCGACAGGTCCCGCAATACCTTTTCGACATACGCCGGGTTTTTCGGCTTGCCGAACAGGCCCCGGCTGAACGAGACGGTAGCCCAGACGGTCTCGAAGGAGTCGGTGGTCAGCTCCTGCGGCACGAGGCCGATCAGCGAGCGCGCGCCGCGATAGTCGGTCGCGATATCGCGGCCGTCCACCGTCACGCTGCCTTCGCTTGCGTTGACGATGCCGCAGATGATGCTGATAAGGGTTGTTTTGCCCGCGCCGTTCGGGCCGAGCAAGGCGAAGATTTCCCCGCGGTTGATCGCCAGATTGATGTTTTTAAGCGCGTGAAAACCGGTCGCATAGGTTTTCGAGAGGTTCGTGACCGAGACGATTGGCTGCATGGAATCGACGATGGCAGACACCGTTGTTTGATTAGAGGGAACGGTGTTCAAGCGCCACCGCACCCGCAATGTAATGGAAAGTGCGAAAGCGTGCAGCGCACTGCAGCGCAGCACCGCGAACACGTAGGGTCGAGACGGGGGAAAGATGCGCGCCTAGCGCTGTCCGCCGGGGAAGCGGCCGTTAATCACGCGCTGAATCTCTTCGGGCGACACCGGCTTCACCAGATGGTGGTCGAAGCCCGCTTCGTGCGAACGCTGGCGGTCGGATGGCTGCCCATAGCCGGTTACCGCGATCAGCAGCGCGTGAGCGGTGCACGCGCGCTTGCGCATCTCCTCGGCGAGTTGACAGCCGTCCATGCCGGGCAGGCCAAGATCGAGCAGCACGATCTCCGGCTCGAACTGCGCGGCAACCTCCAGCGCATGGCGGCCCTCGTGCGCGACCCGCACGTCGTAACCGTCCGCCTCGAGCAAGAACGACATTGCCATGACGGCGTCGACGCTGTCGTCCACCAGCAGCAGGCGCAGCGCCGGCCCCGCGAGGCTGGCAGGCGCGGTGTTGTGCGCGGTGTTGTCCGCGGCGATCTCGCCACCGTCGTCGCGCGCAGCGTTCTGCATCTCGTCCTGACCAGGTTGGACGGGACGTGTTCCGTCTAGCGTTTCCATGCGGTGCCCGTAATCGATTTTCCGCGGACGGCGCGTTGTGCCGGTCCGTGCTTTTGCTCGTCGTGGTGTTGCTGCCGATCGGGCGCTTCGGACTCTAGCATGGGCCACCTGCCTTCACAATCCTGCGATTGCTCTTCGCGACTGGCCTTTACTCAATGCGCACGCGGCACAGCACGGATGATCATGGCATCGGCCGCTTTTACTGAATGCAGCGCACGCTGCCGCACGGGGCAAGGTAAGTCTTTCCATCGTTTTGGATCCCTACCTTTTCTTCTCCTCCGGCAATCGGCCGGGAACGGCCCATGCTCGATTTTCTGTGTGCTGCCGTGCCCTTCGCGTTGAAGCCGGCACGCTCAAGCGAGGCACACCGCTTGCGGCAGTCCATGCATGTGAGCGACAAGCGCTTGCGTGATATCAAACCGACTTTATGGAGGTCAACATGAAACACGTTACCAAGATGGTTTTTGCTTCGGCGCTCGTGATGGCATTGTCTGGTGGAGCTTACGCACAGGCCGGCGGTGGAGCGGGTGGCGGCGCGGGCGGTGGAGGCAACGGCGTGGGTGCCGGCGGCGGCACGACGGGTGGCGCGGGCGGGACCGCCACGCCGGGTGTCGGCACCGGATCGATGAAGAGCCCGGGCGATTCCGGCTACGGCCAGCCCGGCGTGACGGGCACCGGCGGCGGCATGGGCACCGGCACCGGCGCGTCGCCGAACAGCCCGTCGACGAACCGTTCCAATAGCGGCATGAGCAACGGCTTGAACAAGGGTACGCGCAGCGGCACGGGTAACGGCACCGGTAATGGCATGAACAATGGGGCCGGCGGCACGATGCAGAACGGCCAGTAGAGCGGATCGCTCATGCGTTGAGTTGCTGAACTGAGTTGCTGACTGAGTTGCTGAACTGAGTTGCTGAGCTGAGTTCGAGCGGGGCGGCGGCGCCGAGTCAAGGCGTCGCCGCCCTTTTCTTTTGTGACTCCGGAGGCACCCGTGTCAGGGCCCGGGCTCGCAGGCCACGCCCACCCGCCTTGCAATCAGCGCGGCGTTTATTGCAAAGCCGCCGTTCACGGCTCAGCACAGACAAAGCTGCTCGCCAGATTCACATTGCCCTTGCCGGCGTAGCGCGGAAACAGCGGATAGCGGCATAGCGGACGCGAACGCCCATTCGTCGCCGCCGCGATATCGGTGGCCGTCAAGGTTTCGGGCGACGCCCCGCGCGTCACCCAGTTATCGAGCGCGCCCAGCAGATCGACCGATGGAATGAACACGCCACCGCCGTGCTGGAATCCCGGCACCATGTACAAGCGCATGAAATTATTGACCTGGTCGACGCCGAACCGGTCGACCAGCGCGTCGTAGTAGCGAATCGTCTGATTCGGGCTGATGACTTCGTCGGCCAGACCCTGGAGTGTGATGAGCTTGCCGCCGCGCGCGATGTAGCGCGCGAGGTCGGGATTCATCGCGCCGATCGTCTGCGACAGCGCGACCAGTTGCGCGCGGTATTTCCCAGGGTGTTGCGCGTCGAACCGGAGCGAGTCGAAGCCGGCGTCCCGCGCGACGAAATAGCGGATGTAGCCGTCGCCTTGCGCGAACAGGTAGCCGTTGGCGAAAAAAGTCGGCACCGGCAGACGCTCAGGCTGATGCGCGAGACCGAGCAGCCCGGTCAGACGCGTGCCCTGAAAGACGTTGTAGCCGCTATAGCCATTGACGTCCCACGCCAGCCGGTAAGGCAACGACAGGCCGTCGCGCATCACGAGCAAGGCGGCGAGTTGCGCGTCGGTGAGGCATTCATCGTGCGACGGCGTGCGCCCGGCGCAGCGCAGCGACTCGATGATGTCCGCTTCGCGCTCCCGGCACGCGGCGACGTCGCTCACGATCCCGTCCGCCGCGCCGTCGAGTTGATCACACACGGCGAGTGAGCGTTGATAGACGTGTTCGAGCAGCAACGGCGGAATGAAGCCGCCGGGCGTGCTGTATTCCGCCTGCCCGAGTCTCACGCCGAGCAAACGCACGCCGGAAAAATTGAGCGCGGGCGAATTGGCGATCACACCGTCGTAATCGTCGGGAAAGCGCTGCATGACGGTGTAGCCTTCGCGGCCGCCGGTCGAGCCGCCGGCGAAATACATGCGCTGCGGCGGCCGGCCATACGCGCGTGCAATCAAGGCGAGCGCGGCGTCGTGCGTCTTCTTCAGATGCGCGAAGCCGAAGTTCGTGACCGCCTCGTCGACGAGGCCGAAGACCGCAATCGACGAATCGCCGACATGTCCGGAGTCGTCGCCGAAGGTCGCGTAGCCTTGCGCGAGCGGCGCGCGGTTCGGCGAAAACGGCATCACGCCGGTGCCGCTCACCACCACGCCGTTATAGCCGCCGCCGCCGATCTGCAGCGCGCGGCCGTTCCAGCGGCGCGGCAGATTCAGATCGAAACGGATGTCGGGCGTGGTGGCGCTGACGCCCTTGATACGGCCGGTGATACGGCAATACTCGCCGCCCTGCTGATTACCGGGCGCGGTGGCGCCCACCATGGTCGCGGTTTCGATCTGCACGCCCGCGCTCGGCAAGGCAATCAGTTCGGCAGGCAGAACGGCGCCCGCGAATTCCGCGCAGCGCAGGGCGAGCGGCGCTTCCTTGGGCGCGGCGAATGCCGGATGCGCGGCGAGCCACCACAACGCGCCGGCCAGCCGGATCGCCGCATGCCAATCTCGCGCAACTCCCATCCGGGCCCAACGCGACCTCATCCGTAACCCGCGCCATTGGCAGCCGTGCGCGTCTGCTGCTCTTTCCAGCCGCTCCAGCCGCGGGCGATCATCAGCACGGCGCCGATGGCGACGAGATCGCCGCCCAGTCCGATCAGCACGCCGCGAAAGCCGTGGAATGTATGCGGCGTCGCCGTATCGACGATCAGCGACACCAGGGTGCCCGCGACGAAACACACCAGCCCCGTGCGGCCGACCGTGACCACGGCGGGCAGCCGCCGCGCGAGCCACGCGATGCTGCCCGTGCGCACGAACTGCGCGGCGACCCAGGCAATGACGATGAAGTTGATCACGCGATCCGGAGAAAGGTTCTGTTTAAACGTGCCCGGCAACGGTTGCGTCAGCACGAAGAGTTTGACGATAGCGAAAGCGACCGCCACCACCACCGCGACCCGCGTGCACCAGCGAGCGGTGCGGGTGGCATGAAAGCGGTCGCTGATGGGCTGCACCCGGCAAAGAATCCCGAGCACGAACATCAGTTGCCATGCAAACGGATTAAAAGCCCAGTCGGCCACGTCGTCAATGCTGAATAACGCGGCCAGCGGCCGGGCGAGCGCCCAGACCGTCAGGCTCAAACCCAGCGCCATCAGCGACGAACGGCGGGCGAGCGGCACCGCGAACGGCACACATAACGCGAAGATCACATACATGGGCAACACGCTCGACAGATACGGCTGGCGCCGCAATAGCATGATATCGAACGCTTCGCGCAGCGGCTCGACCGCGAAAGGCGGCCAGCCGGTGAGGTCGACCATGGGACGGTTCAGGTTCAGCATCGCGAGCACGGCGCCGGACAGCAGCGTCAGCACGGCGGTCAACAGATAGGCGCGGTAGATCTCCCAGCAGCGCCGCACGAAGCGCATCTTCGCCGCGCTCTCGCCGCGCCCCGCGAGCACTGCCGTATAGGCGGCCGCCGACGCATAGCCGCCGAGAAATACGAACACCTCTGCCGAATCGCACAGCGCGTAAGCGTGCAACATCAGATGCGAGAGGGTGCTGCCGGGAATGTGGTCCAGCACGATGACGATCAGCACGACGCCGCGAAAGAAATCCACTTCGATCGAGCGCCCACCAGGGGGGCTTCCTCCGGGATAGCCGCGACGGGTTTCCATTCAGGTTCTCGCAAGATTGGCGCACGCATACCGCGCGCGTTTTTCGTAGGAACACCGTGACAATAGAACGTTCCCGCCAAACCCGCGCGTCCCCTTCGCGCGCGCTGACAACCGCCTTTAATTTCGGATCTCTTAATGGCAATCTGAAATTCGGCTGTCGGCATGCGGTAATACTGAGTCGTCACGCATTCAATTCGCGGCAAGATTTGCGGCTTTGAATCGCCGGCCGCGAATTCAATCGGTAATGGACGAGAAAAATAAATCGCCAGATGCGAAGCGCGATTTTTTTTGCTTTTTTTCATCGTAGGATGGTTTCATGCACGCCCGTCGGGCATCAAAGATCTGGCGCGATGCCGATCTGTCGACGGCGGCCACTCATGTGGACCGGACACGCGCCCGCCGATCCGCGATCGGCAGGCGCGTTGCGCGTCATTGCGACGCCTTCCATTCGCCGCGCCCGACCTGACCGTCGCCGGCGCTCCGGTCCTTCCATTACCGCCCAGAACGGCCGCACCTTGCGCGCCACCTTCGCACTGGAAGACGACCACATGAACACCAGAATTGCCGGCTTCGACGGATTGCGCGCGATCGCAGTCCTGATGGTATTTTTTCAACACCGTCTGTTCGGCGATATCGGCGAGATCGGCCATCTCGGCGTATGGCTCTTTTTCGCGCTGAGCGGCTTTCTGATCATCGGTATTCTTTCCGCTCAACGCACGCGTATTGAAACAGGTGCGAGCCGATTCGGCGCTGAATTGAAGCGCTTTCTGTTTCGCCGCACCCTGCGCATTTTTCCGATTTACTACCTGATGCTGCTGGTGATGTGCGCACTCATGGCGTTCGGCATTGCAAGTCCTGAATTGGCGAGCGGCATGCCGTTTCATTTCGCTTATCTATCGAACATCTGGATCGGCTCCGTGCTGCGCTATTGGCCGGGACGCTATTCGCATTTATGGAGCCTCGCGATCGAGGAACAGTTCTATCTCGTGTTCGCGCCGCTCCTGTTGCTGCTCGCCTCGAGACGGCATCTCGCGGTGTGCCTCGTGATCGTCGCGGCCGGGCTCGTTTCGCTCGTGGCGATGCGCGCGGCGCATTCGCCGGAGATCACCATCTACACGCACCCGCTCACGAATTTCTGGCTGCTGGCCTTGGGAGGAATCGGCGGCTTGATGATCGCGAGCAGAGAGAGCCGCTTACGAGCGTGGCTTGGCCATGGCGCGACCCTCTTCGCGTTGAGTGTCGGGCTCGTGGGTTTCTGCGCGACTGAGCCAATGTGGAGCCGGCTGGACAGCCCCATGCTGTTCACCATGGTCAGCGGCGCCTACGGCTTGTGCATCGCGGCGCTGGTGTGTTCCATTGCCTGTTGCCGCAACGCGGTCGTTATCGGCCTGCTCGAAACGCGCTGGCTGGTGAGTTTTGGACGTATCAGCTATGGCTTTTACCTCTATCACAACCTGATCCCCGACCTCACCCGCAACCATCACGCAGCGGCGCTCTTCGGCGGCACGGTGCCCGTGTGGGCGCACGTCGCGGGTATTGCCGGGTCGTTTGCCGTTTCGCTCGCGATGGCGGTCTTGTCCTGGCGGCTGATCGAGGAACCGATCCTGCGTTTGAAGACGCGGCAAGCGCCGGCACCGGCGCGCACGCCGGCTATGTCGCCGTCGCGTCAGGAGCGAAGCGAGCGTCCGTTGCCGGATGAGCGTGCCGCGTCGGATGCGGCTTGAGGCCGGCGGGCTTACGTTTTGCCTGCAGACGGCGCATGGACGGACCGATGTGCGATCAAGCCGCATCGCACAGGCGAGACGGCCGTGGTACGCGCATTGCTGCGCAATGGTGTGATCCTCACCAACCGGAGAGCCCTCGTGGCAATCATGGCCAATTCCCCGAACGAACACGAGCCCGAGCGCCAGCCCGAAGAAGACCCTGGCGGCCCCCCCACCGAGGTGTCCAAGCCGATCGGCGACGCCATTCCGACGCCAGTCGAACCAGGTCTCGATCAACCACTGCCGAAAAAAGGCGAAACGCCGGCGACGCCTGACGAAACCGGCGACGAAGCGTTAGGCGACACCGAGACGCCTCCCGGCGTACCGCCGCCGGGCCCGTCGGATTTCGCGTAGCGCGGATCATCAAGAACAACGGGCGGCGCCGATTGCCGGCGCCGCCCGCACGCGTCACAGCTCTGCGCGGCCGGTTATCCGTTCAAGCCGCCGCCGGCTCGTGAACGATTTTCAGCGTGCTTTTGTGCTCCCTGATCAACCGGTACACGGTCTCTCCGGGCACCGTCTCCTGTTCGAGCAATTCGTCCGCAATCGCGCGCAGCACCGGCTCGTATGCGTGCAGAAGCCCAAAGCACAACTCATTCAATTCCTTCAGCAGTACGTTCGCGTGTTCGATCGCACTCTTCATTTGCAAACCCGCATACTGCGACGGCAGCGCCGCGAGGCTAAACAGATTACCGTCGCTGTTGAAGCCGAATTTCGACACCATGTCGAGGCTGATGCGCGACGCTTCCTGCAGATCCGAGGCCGCGCCGCTCGATGCTTCGGAGAACATCAGAATCTCAGCGTTGCGCCCGCCGAGCAAAACCTGGATTTCGTTGCGGATCTCGGTCTCGCGATACAGATGCTTGTCTTGCGCTTTCGTAATGAGCGCGACACCCAACGCGCCGCCGCGCGGCAGGATCGTGACTTCTTCCAGCACGCCGGTGCCCAGCAGCGCGGCGACGAGACCATGCCCCGCTTCGTGCACGGCGATGCGCGTGCGTTCGTCTTCGCTCAATGCGCGCTCGGCGCCGCTCACGTCGCCGATACGCGCAATCTTGATCGCCTCCATGAAATGCTTCGCGGCGATTTCCGTGTCGCCGGATTTGCGCGCGACGAGGCCCGCCTGATTCACCACCATCGCGACCGTTGCCGGAGACAGCCCCGTGGTCAGACGCGCCAGCTGGTCATAGTCGATGTCGGCGGATTTCGACTTCAGCTTCTGCGCATAGAAACGGAAAATCTTCGCGCGGTCTTCACGATCGGGCAAACGCACCTGCACGGTGCGATCGAAGCGGCCGGGCCGGCGCAATGCCTCGTCCAGATTGTCGGGATGATTGGTCGCCGCGACGATAATGACCCCTTCGTTCGAGGCAAAGCCATCCATCTCCGCCAGCAATTGATTAATGATGCGGTTGCTCTCGGCTTCGACCGGACCGCTGCCCGTATCCGTGCGTTTGGCGAGGCCGTCGGCTTCGTCGATGAAGATCACCGTGGGTGCATTCTGGCGCGCCAGCTCGAACAGATGCTTGACCTTCTGGATGCCGACGCCGTAGTACTTCGCACTGAAATAGCTGCCCGTGATCGAAATGAAGTTCGCGCCGCATTCGCCCGCCAGCGCCTGGGCGAGCCGCGTCTTGCCGACGCCCGGTCCGCCCACCATCAGAATGCCGCACGGCGCGCGCACGCCCATCGACGTGAACTGCTTCGGGTCCGACAGATAGCTGCGAATGTCCGCGAGCGCCGCCTTCGCCTCGGCCGCGCCGATCACGTCGTCGAAACGCAGCGCGGGCGCGCTGTCGAGAAGCCTCGCGCCGCCACGCATGTCGCGCCGCATGAACCACACCATGCCGCCGATCAGCAACAGCGGGAGCAGCAAGCTGATCGCATCGCGCGTCTGATCGAACAGTTGCGCCCAGCGCGCGCCGCCGCTACGGATATCCGCGTCGGGAAGCCAGACGAGTTGATAGGCGGCGGCCTCGTCGGCCTTGGGTTCACCAAGCAGAAGCGCGTGTGAGAACGTCGCGTTATGGTCCGTGACGAAGTATTTCGTGCCGTCGCGCTTCGAAATCAGAATCGCGTTGGGACTGACGCCGACCGCCGCGACGTTGGCGTCGTGAATATCGCGCAACATTTGCGACGCGTCCTTCTCTTCGTGCGTCCATGCCGAGGCGTCGTGACGCATCTGGTTCGCGACGCCCGTCAGCGCCGGCGCGACCTGCTCCGACCGCTGCTGGTAATGCCACCCGCCGAATGCGAGCAACCCCGCGATGAATGCCGCGGCCACCACCATGGCGGTCTTGCGCGTGCGTCTTTTATCAAGCGAGTTCTTTCCCGGCTTCATGAGTCACTTCCAAAAACGGGCTCGAAGACGAGCCTCGAAACTTGTCAAAATCAGATGGGCAGAGGTTGGCGAAGGGGAATCGACTGAAGACGACACCGTGCGAGACGAGAAGACAGGACACCCAACCTTATGTCCCTTTTAACAGCGTGCATACCGTCCAGTATGCCGTGCCGCCGCTTCTTCCAATTCGCGGAAAAGGCCTAGTTCTACCGTCTATCCGGCGATTCGAGCCGCCGGAATATGGGGAGCGGACGCGGCACGCAGTGCTGGCACATGCTGCTCCGGCGCACAGTTTATCAGCGCTACATTGGTTGCGTATTCTGCATACCTACAATTAACCGCTCCCTAGTTGAAAGCGGTCAGAATTACAGTAGAGCCCTTTTTTTGGCAGACATCCAAAGCGGACGGCGACGGCACGCGAATGTATGCCGCATCCGCTCGCCGGCACTCGTTGGATCGAAACGCGCGATATACGGGCTAACGCGCCGCTCGTCAGCCGCGGCTTCGAAGGCGGCTGCCGCCACGGCCCACGCTGCTACACTTGCGCATCGCCAACCCTTACCAGACGTCAGATACACGCTCCAACCCATGCTTCGTTTCGACAACCTCAGCAAGCGCTACAGCGAACGCCTCATCTTTCAGGGACTGCATCACGACATGGCGTGCGGATGCGTGGCGTTAAACGATGAGTCCGGCAGCGGCAAATCGACGTTGCTCGGCATTCTGGCGGGCACGATCGAGCCCGACACCGGCGAAGTGTGGCTCGGCGGCCATTCGTTGCGCACCGCGCCGCTCGCTGCGCAATCCGCGCTCACCTACGTGCCCGAAGACTGCATGACCTATCCGGATCAGACCGGTCGAGCGTATTTGAACAACGTGGCATCGGCGAGACAGACCGCGCTCACCCGCGATACCCTGGACCTCGCCGAGCGCTTCGGCCTGACGCCGCATCTCGACAAACGTTTCGAGCAGATGTCGTTCGGTACGCGCAAAAAGATTTTCCTGACCGCAGCGGTGCTCGGTGAGACGCGGGTCCTGATTGCCGACGAACCCGTCGGCGGACTCGACGCCGCCGCGCGCGCCGTGCTGGTCGATTTGTTCAAGACCCTCGCGCGAACGCGCACGGTGTTCTTCTCAAGTTACGACACGGTCTTTACTGATGCGTGCGCAGCGCGCAGCGTGAACTTCGCCGACCTCGGCGGGCGCGGCTAGATCGCTCTTGTGCGCGGCCGCGCCGGCCTGCCCCACCGCAAACCACGCGAGCGACAATCGGCAAGCGGGTTTTCATCGGCGCTGACAGACCTTCACGCGCGCACGCGCAGCGGAGCATGCGGCATGCTCAAACCGCCACGCAGATCTTGCCGAAGTGCGCGCCGGATTCCTCGTGCGCAAATGCCTCGCCGAGCTTGTCCAGCGCGAACGTGCTATCGATTACCGGCTTGATACCGGTCGCTTCGAGCGCGCGGATCATATCGCGCTGATCCTGGCGGCTGCCGACGATCAAGCCTTGCAAGCGCTGCTGCCTTGCCATCAACGCCGCGGTGGGCACCGGCCCCGCCCGTCCCGTCAGCACCCCGATCAGCGCGATATGACCGCCGATCCGGCAAGCGGTGATCGACTGCGGCAAGGTCCCCGGACCGCCGACTTCGATCACGTGATCGACCCCGCGCCCGCCGGTCAGCGAGCGGACCTGCTTGCCCCATTCAGGATTCTCGCGGTAGTTGATCGTATGATCCGCGCCCAGACCGCGAAGCCGCGCGAGCTTCGCTTCCGCCGAGGACGTGGCAATCACCGAGGCGCCCATCGCCTTGGCAATCTGCAAGGCAAAGATCGACACGCCGCCGGTGCCGAGCACGAGCACCGTGTCGCCGGCTTTCAACTGACCGTCCACGACGAGCGCGCGCCATGCGGTCAGCCCGGCTGTAGTCAGCGTGGCGGACTCCACATGGCTATAGCCGCGCGGCGCATGGGTAAAGTAGTGGCTCGGCAGCACCACGGCTTCGCGTGCATAGCCGTCGACGCCGTCGCCCGGCGTGGTCGTGAAATCGGCGATGGCAGGCGGCCCGTTCTCCCAGAACGGGAAGAAGCACGACACCACGTGATCGCCCGCCTTGAATTCCGACACGCCCGCGCCGACCGCTTCGACGACGCCCGCGCCGTCCGCCATTGGAATGCGCCCCGCTTCAGCCGGCAGATTGCCGCTTACGACGCCGTAATCGTGAAAGTTCAGGGAGTTCGCGTGAATACGCACGCGAATCTGGCCCGCCCCGGGTTGGCCGGGATCGGCAATGTCGACGACCTGGAGATTGGCGACGGTGGCGGGCGACCCGATTTTGACGGCTTTCATGCGTTCGTTCCTCTGAGAGATGCGCGGGCGCGTTAGACGCCGGCGCGAGTGACCCGCAAAAGAATACCGCAAGCACGCTTCGCGCGTGGTCGCGCGGTCACATGCACGGGTCGGCATGCACGGGTCGGCATGCGAACGCTCACTGCTCGGCGAGCGCCCTTCGCGAACGTGGCGAGAATAGCGCGCGAGGCAAGTCGCCGGGTTGAACCGGGCCGCCACCGCGAACGCAATTCAGGCACGCGCGCCGATGACTCGCGCGTTCATTTGACGGTCTGAACGACCTCGAATCCTTCGAATTCCGGATGCCCGAGATAGAGCACGCGGTTATCTCCACCGGCGTTGCGATGCGCCGCACGAAAGGCCTCGGATTTCGTCCAGTCCTCGAAAGAAGCGTAATCCTTCCATACGGTGTGGCTGGAATACAGAACGTGATCTTCTTTCTGCGGTCCCTTGAGCAGATGAAATTCCACGAAACCCGGCACCTCTTTCAGGTGCGTATCGCGCGTTGTCCAGAGATGTTCGAAAGCGCCCTCGGATCCGGGCGTCACTTTGAAACGGTTCATGGCAATGTACATGCTGAAGGCCTCTTTGCAGTCACGATAGGTCTCGCGGGCTTTGATTATAGGCCCGGCACTCTTCCTGGCGATGCCACGACCGCGAGACGGCGGAACGCACGCGCGTTCAGGCCGCTTTATCCTGCGCGACCTGTTCGAGCCAGAGTCGGCTGTCGGGAAACCAGAAGGCGTCCGGCCGCGGCGGCGACACCAGTTTCACCGGCAGCGACGGGTTGAATATTCTCGACCACGCCGACAGATACGACGGCGTTTTCACGAGATACCCGCAGCGCGATAGCAGCAGACTGGAGAGCAGCGCTTCGCGGCCGATTTCGAGCCCTGGATAGCCGCTGAAATGAACCGGCGTGTTGCCGCTCGCGAGCATTTTCGCGGGTGCCACCTTGACCGGCTTGCGAAATGGCCATGCAACGAAGAAGTCGAGAAACGCCTGTTCGTCGCTTGAAATGAAAACGTCGCTCAGGTGCGGGTTCTCCGCCAGCGTCGTCTCTATGTGACGACAGAAATCGCCCCATGAAACCGGAATGGCTTCCAGCGTCTTGTCCGTGCCTCTGAAATGCGCGCCGAGCGTCGACATGCCGATCTCGAGCCGCTGGCAGATCGCTTCGACTTCACCCTGGATGTGGCCGGCCGGCCGGTAGTGGGCGAAGAATAGCTCGCTGGCGCTCACGAGTTGAAGCCGCGCCTCATAGCGTTGGCGAAATCCTAACTGGACCAGGTCGCGAACCGTCGACTTTCTCACCCTGTGCGTCACCGACGCCGTGGCCTCGCCGTGCCTGCAATCGAAGAAAGCCGAGAACCAGTCGATCTTTCCTTCAGGATCCCCATAGAGACCACCGCGCGCACTGATGCACGGCGTCAGACACTTTTCGTCGCAGTACATCAGAATGAACAGGACCATCTGCATCACGGAGAAAAACCCCGAGTTCTCCTGAATTTCGATGGCAAAAATGCCTCTGTTCAGACGCTGCGTAGCATGAAGTGAAATGCGGCGCGGCGTGGCCACGGAATGCTTGAACCCTTCGCTGCGCCGGATCTTTTTCGCCCGATCGACCACCTTTCTCAGCATGCCCGGCTCCTAATAAGATCTAGGTATTCTTTGAAATCGTCCGCGGCCGTGCACGGTGAAGGTCACGACGCCCAAGCATAACATCTCAAAAACGCGCGCCGAGTAAGTTCGGCTCGACTTGGTGAGCTAGCGCACAAAGCGCCGGTAAGACTTCCCGTGAGATGCGCCGGTCGATTGACGCAATGCCTCGGCGACGCGCTCCAGCACGCCGCCCCAATCGCCTCGTTGCGCTTGCGTGAAGAGCCGCACGCTGGGGTACCAGGGACTGTCGTCCCGATCGCGCAACCAGCGCCAGCAGCCGGCAAAGCGGTTGAGCAGCCACACCGGCTTGCCCATCGCCGCCGCCAGATGCGCGACCGACGTATCGACGGAGATCACGAGATCGAGGTTATCGATTAGCGCGGCGGTGTCGGCAAAGTCCGTTACGTGGTCCATCCAGTCTGTCAAACGCGTGTTCGACACGGCATCGGCACGCTTGGCCGGATCGTCCGTCTTCTGCAGACTGATCCAGCGCACGTCGTGCACCGCGAGTAACGGCGCGATTTGCGCGGGCAACAAGCTACGCGCCCGGTCTTCGGTTAGCCCTGAATGGCCGCCGGCCCACACCACGCCAATGCGCGGCAACTCCGGATCGGACAACGTGGAAAGCCGCGCGCGCCATGCGGCCGAGCGAGCGTTGTCCGCGCGCAGATACGGGGTGGCGGGAATCGTGTCCAGACGGGTGCCGAAGGCCATCGGCAGTGACATCAACGGGCAATGCCAATCCCAATCGCCTAGGTCGAACAGGCCGTCATCGAGCATCACGAGGCCCGCGAGGTGCGCGAAAGATTCCTCGTACAGACGCCGCAACGATGGCGGGCAGATGTAGCCGACCCGCGCAAAGCGTTCGAGCGCCAATGGCAGGTAGCGCACGAACTGCAGGCTATCCCCATGACCCTGCTCGGGAATCACGAGCAGGCGCGCGCCGTATGCGGGCTGCCCCGGTACACCGTTTGCGTTGTCGAGGCGCTCCCCTCTCCATTGAGGCAGCGGCAATGCCGGGCGCTCCGTGGCGGGCCGCCCGTCGGCACCCACGAAATTGGCCCAACGGTCTTCGAAATACGGCCACGCCTCTTCGTAACGGCCGGCGGCCAACAGGATCTGACTGAGGCTGGCGCGTGCTCCGAGGTAGCTCGGCGCGAGTTCGACGGCGTGCCGGAGATGGCATTGCGCTTCATCGAGCAGCCCGAGATCCTTGACGACCACACCCAGATTGGCGTGCGCCTGCGGATGGTCGGGCTTGAGTTCGATCACCCGGCGATACGCGGCGGCAGCCTCCTCCGGACGCCCCAGAACTTGCAGGACCACGGCGCGGAAGAAGTGCAGTGTCGCCGAATCCGGCTCGAGTGCGAGACCGGACTCCGCAGTTTGCAAAGCGCTTGCATAGGCGCACCGTTTGATCTGGACGACACACAAGGTGCCGTAGTACGCGGGATCCGGCCGGACTTCGAGCGCGCGCTCGGCCCAGCCTTGGGCCGATTCGAGCTGGTTCGTTGCGAGTGCAACGAGCGCATGAAGATGCAAAGCGCCGGAATGCCCGGGGGCTTGCGCGAGGATTCGATCGAGGAGCGTTTGCGCCGTTGCGATCTGACCAGCCATGCGCGCCTGATCGGCTTGGGTTAACCAGAGAGCGAGTGATTCTTCATTCGGTACGGGAGGCTGGATAGACATATCGGCGCAATGAGGACGGAACGGGACACGGCCGTATCGCGGGCAATGCTGTCTGCCCGCGATACGGCCGTGCGCGTGGATTATCAGTGCCGCTCGACGCCTCGTCTGTAGGACCGATCCGAAACGTCCGATCCATGCCGGGCGTTCTATCGTTTCTCCAGTTTCACCACCGTCAGCGCCCCGTCCACCTCTTCGGCGATGAAGTCGATTCTGTCGCCGGGCTTGACCTGCGAGAGCATCGCCGGGTCCTTCACTTTGAACACCATGGTCATCGCCTCCATGCCGAGGTTTTCCAACGGACCATGCTTGATGGTGAGCTTGCCCGCCGCCGAATCCACTTTCCTGACCTCGCCGTGCGACATGCCGGCCTTCGCTTCACCGCCCGCTTCACTGCCCGCTTGAGCGCCCTCCGTGCCCGCGGCCGCGCGACTCGCCGGGTCCGCCGCATACGCCGAAGCGCAAACCGTCGCCGTGCACACCATCACCATCGAAACCAAAACGTTCTTCATCCTGCACTCTCCTGAGTCAACCATGATCACCACCCCCATCAACCGTCCGGCAGCATGCCGGTATATTCATAAGCCACTGTTCCCTTGGGATGCCCGAACCAGCCCGGATCGCGGTAATCGTCGCGCCCCAGCCCTTCGCGCACTTTCACCACCGTGAACATGCCGCCCATTTCGAGCGCGCCGAACGGCCCGGTGCCGGTCATCATCGGCAGCGTGTTGTCGGGCAGCGGCATTTCCATCGCGCCCATCGAACCGCCCGTGCTGCCCATCGCCATATAGTCGGGCACCAGCCGGTTGATGCGTTTCGCGAGGTCTTTCTGCGGCACGCCGATCATGTTCGGCACCTGATGCCCCATCGCGTTCATCGTGTGATGCGACTTGTGGCAATGAAACGCCCAGTCGCCCGGACGGTTCGCCGTGAACTCGATGACGCGCATCTGTCCGACCGCGATATCGGCCGTGACTTCGGGCCAGCGCGCGGAAGGCGGAATCCAGCCGCCATCCGTGCCCACCACTTCGAAGTGGTAGCCATGCAGATGAATCGGGTGATTGGTCATCGTCAGATTGCCGACGCGAATGCGCACGCGATCGCCCGCGCGCACCGGCAGCGAATCGATGCCCGGAAACACGCGGGCGTTCCATGTCCACATATTGAAGTCGGTCATTTCGTTCACGCGCGGCGTGAAGCTGCCCGGGTCGATGTCGTAAGCGGACATGATGAAAGCGAAGTCGCGGTCCACCCGCAGCACGCCCGGATCTTTCGGATGAACGATGAACAGGCCCATCATGCCCATTGCCATCTGCACCATCTCGTCCGCGTGCGGGTGATACATGAACGTGCCGTGCTTCTCCAGGCGGAATTCGTAGACGAATGTCTTGCCCGGCGGAATGTGCGGCTGCGTGAGGCCGCCCACGCCATCCATGCCGCACGGCAGCAGCATGCCGTGCCAGTGGACCGTGGTGTGCTCGGGTAACCGGTTGGTCACGAAAATGCGCACCTGGTCGCCTTCGACCGCCTCGATGGTCGGCCCCGGCGCCTGGCCGTTATAGCCCCACAGATTCGCGTTCATGCCCGGCGCCAGTTCGCGCACCACCGGTTCGGCGACCAGATGAAACTCCTTCCAGCCGTTCCTCATGCGCCACGGCAACGACCATCCGTTGAGCGTGGCGACCGGCGTGTACGGCCTGCCGCCCGACGGCGCGCGCGGCGTCTGCATCGCGGCGGTGGCCATCGTGGGCGCTTCGGGCAGCGACGCGGCGCCGGCTTTGCTGACCAGCGCGGCGCCTAACAAAGCGGCTCCCGAGCCGCCGATGAAATGTCGACGTGACACCATGTCATTGACCTTCCGATTCAGTGGACGACGCCGCTTGCGTCGTGGATGCGAGCGGCGTCGCGATAGAGGCAACCGGCAAACGGCCGCCGAGCGCCTGTTGCAAATCGGTTTGCGCGAGCCAGAAGTCCTTCAGCGCGTCGATCGCGCTGTTCACCGCGCCGATCTGCTCGCGAGAATCGGCGAGCAGTTCGAACACGCTCGCGAGCATGCCGTTGTAGCGAAGCAGCAGTTCATCGGAGATGGTTTTGCGGATCGGCACGACTTCGTCCCGATAGTGCTTCGCGAGGTCGTAGCCGGACACGTAGGCCGAATACGATTCGCGCACTTCGGAGCGCGCGTTGATCGCGGTCTCGGCGACGCGATTCACCGACTGCATGTAGATCGCTTCGGACCGCGCCACTTTGGCGCTGCCCCAATCGAACACCGGGATCTCGACGCTGATTTCATAGCCCTGCTCGCGGCCGTCGGAAGTCGTGAAATTGTTCTGATAGCCGACCTCCAGCGCGTTGATGAAACGCGTCGCTTTGCTCAATCCCAGCGCGCCCGCGACGCTTTGCGTTTGCAGCTTCGCGGCCTGGACGTCGAGCCGGTTCTGCATCGCGAAGGTTTCCAGGCCCGGCAGTTCGGGGCGCGTGGCCGGCAGATCGGGCAGGCGCTCAGGCAGCGTGTACTGTGCTTGCGAACCCCAGAGGCCCAGCGCGCGAGTGAGCTTTTCTCGCGCGGACACCGACTGCTGCCGCGCTCTTGCCACTTGCGCCATGGCTTCAGCGTAAAAGGCCTGCTCGCGCGCGTAATCGAGCTTGCTGAAATGGCCCGCCTGCTGCATGCGCGAGGCGAGTTCGGCGCTGGCCTCGGCCGAGTCTTTCACCTGCTCCGCGTACACCGCCGCTTGCCCGGCGGCGACCGCGCCGATATAGGCGCGCCGGGCGTCGGCTGCGACTTTGAGCATGGCGTTCGCGGTGAGCAAGCGGGTCTGCTCGAAACGGCGGCTTTCGATGCGCGTCGCAAGCGGCATCGTCAGCACGCGTAACATGCCGAGCGTGAATGTGCGGCTGATGCTCAAGTCATCTCCGCCATGCGTGCGGCTGAACGTGAAGCCGGGATTCGGCAGGCGTCCCGCCTGAACGAGGTCCGCTTCGGCAATGCCGAGTTCGCTGTACGAAGCCTGCAGGCCGCGGTTGTTCAAGAGCGCGATCTGGACCGCGTCGTCCATGCCGAGCGGGGCGGCGAGCAGTTCTTGCGTGCGGCTGGCGGCGGCGCTTCGGTCTTGATCCGTTTTGATCAGTACGGCGTCTTTGCCGAGCCGCTCCGAGGCCACGCTCGACACGGTGCCGAAGCCGCCGTCCTTTGAAAACGTCGTGCAGCCGGCAAGCAGTGTCGCGGCAAGGGCGACTGAAGCGGCGCGGGCGGAAGGAGAAAGATACGGCCTCATTTTGCCGCCTCGCCGTGGTGAGAGCCGTGGCCGTCGGCTTTGGCGTCAGCTACGCCGGAATGCGCCGGGCCGCGGCTCTTTGCAGTGCCGCCAGATGGCTCGGCCACCTCGCGATTGAGCGCCTGCCAACTCGGTGCCTGCTGCTCGCGGTGCGGCCGATAGCCGGCCAGAGCGGACGGCGCCTCGACCGCCGGCACGGCTGCGCCCGCCTCCGCCGGATCGGGAAATAGGGGCGTGGCGCACGCGAGCGCCGGCAAAGATGCCGCCGCGCCGAGCAGCGCCGCAATGAACATTCGCATGAATAGTCTCGTCATAGGCCGCCCCGACGCGCGGCAACACGGCCGCCATCGAGACGAAATGGAACACCGCAGCGCGGGGCTGCGACAGAACTAGACGAGAGAGATTCGGGGAGGCCGTTCGACGCCGTCCGTCAGAAACGACGCGGCTCGCACAGCGGGAGGCGGAGGCACGGCAAAATGAAGCGCGTTGGCGGACACCGACGCTACCGGCGTGACGGGCAACGCGCCGCCGAAACAACAGGATGCGCAGGTAGAGCACGCATGCGCGTGAGGCTCGCCGCCAGCGGGACCGTGATGCTGGAGGTGAGCACCGGCGAGGGTGCCGGCCTGATCGGCCACCATCGCGGCGTGGTCGTGCCGCCGGGCCATGGGCCCGGCATGCTCATGGCCCGCAGACGCCCCATCGTCCACGGAATGCGAAGACTCGCATTTCATGGAGACGGCCGCGAACGACTGAACCGGAAGGCTCAGTACAAGCAGCAAGACGATGAAGAATTTGCGCCAGCAAGACATGGGAACGGAGTCTAGCATGCGGTTTTGGAAAATCGTAAGGCAGACGCGACGCAGCGTCTGCCCGCTTTTAGTGCGCGATACGGTTTCGGCCAGCCGCAAAAAAGACGCTTGACCTTACCGCCGTGGGAAGGTCCACGCTTCAGTCATGACTTCTCATCGGAGGTAGGAAATGGAATTCAACATCCCGGACATGTCGTGCGGCGGGTGCGCCAACGCCATCACGCGTGCGGTCACGAGTCTCGACCCGGCTGCGAAGCTCGAAGTCGATGTCCCCGTTAAAATCGTCAAGGTCACGTCGACGTTGGCGCCCGACCAATTGATCGAGGTCATCGAGGCAGCGGGCTTTCACCCGTCCTTGAGAGCCTGATAGGCTGACCGGCCGATCACCATGCCGGAGCGCCGTCGGGAGGGCGGTGGGCGCTGTCGCTCCACTTCCGCTTCCCGGCATCGGCGTCGTTCGAGACAACTTTCTTCCAATGGACATTCACGATGAAAAAACTTCGCGCCTTTCGTGCTCTTTGCCTGCTCGGCGGCTTTGCGTTCGCTGTCGCGGCCGCGCCCGTTCATGCCCAGCAACCGGCCGCCATGCCCGGCATGGATATGTCCGGTTCGGCGGGCGCGGACCCCGGCGAATCGACGCGAGCCTTCAAGGCCGCCGACGACAAAATGATGCAGGACATGAGCGCCGACTACACCGGCGACGCCGATAAGGACTTCGTCGCGCACATGATCCCCCATCATCAGGGCGCGATTGAAATGGCGCAGGTCGAGTTGAAGTACGGCAAGGATCCGGAGCTGAAGCGGCTGGCAAAGAACATCATCAAGGCGCAGCACGACGAGATCGCGTTTATGAAAAAATGGCAGGCCGGGCATGGCGTGAAGTAACGGTACGAGGCATTGGAGCCTTAAGGTCTGGTTAACGCTACAGCGTTCGCTCTAGCAATCCGCAGCGCTCGCGGCGGGAGAATCCACGGCGGCACCCGCCATCCCGCCCCGGCTCCGTCTCCACCCCGCCGGCGGCATCCCGAATTCGCGCTTGAAAGCGCGATTGAAGGCCGCCTCCGACTCATACCCCACCTGATCCGCCACCTCCGCTACCGACCTGGTCCCGCCGCGCAACTCCTGCGCGGCGATCTGCAGGCGCCAGTGCGCGAGGTACTGCATGGGCGGCTGACCGAGCAACTGCGTAAACCGCTGCGCCAGCGCGGAGCGCGACAGGCCCGCCGTGCGGGCAAGCTCATCCACGGTCCACGCATACGCCGGCTGCGCATGCATCAACGCCAGCGCTCGACCGACAAACCGGTCCCCCACGCCCGCCAGCCAGCCCTTTCGATCGGGCGGCAGCGCGTCGATGCAGCGCCGCACCGCCTCCACAAAGAGCAGTTCCGATAGCCGCGCGAGCACGAGCGCACTGCCAACGCGCCACTCCGCGGCCTCGGCCGTGGCGAACCGCAACGACGATTCCAGCCACGCGGATTGCGGATCGTTGCGCATGTCAACCTTGAAGATGCGCGGCAATGCGGACAGTACCGGGTTGTTCAACGTGTCGTCGCAGGCGAGAAAGCCGCACACCAGACGCGTGCTGTCGCCACCGCCGCCATAGCTGAGCGCCATCAACTGGCCCGGCGCGCTCCGCAGTTGACTTTCGAGCAGTTGCGCAGTGGGTCCGGGCGTGATGTCGAGCGAGCTGCCCAGCAGGTGCGATTCGCCTTGCGGAACGACGAGCAGCTCGCCGGCATCGACGTGAATGGCGGACGCCGGATCGTCCGCGAGTGCCGCCCAGCAGCTTCCCTCAGTGATCAGATGGTAGGAGACGACGCGTTCGGCTGGCGGAAGGAAACTGCCGCACAATGCCGCGTCCGCCTGACCGAACAAACACCATGGCGCAGTGAATTCGCCATTTAGATACACCGCGCCAGCCAGGCGAACCAGGCGAAGGACGTTGGAGAGAGCATCCATGGAGTACGCCCATGAACTTCGGCGTCCTGCGCAAAATATCTGGACGCCTGGTCATTCATCGAATCAACGCGCGCACCGATACTAGCACCCATGCGAATGGCTTACAACGATGATAAGGAATCTTGAATGTATCGAATACTTAAACCCAATTAAGGAGGCAACCCATAAATTGATAGCGGCGCCGAACTAACTCGGCAACGACACCAGCTTGCATCGCACAATTTTTTCAGGAGCATTTCCATGTCTCAAGTCCAGTCTTTTGCATCGCACACCTCCGCGTTCGCCGACGTCAAAGCACGTCAGCACGCCGCCTGGGAAACGGGCGATTACGCCGTGGTCGGCACGACGCTGCAGATCGTCGGCGAAAACCTCTGCGAGGCGCTCGACCTGCGCGCCGGCAACCGCGTGCTCGATGTGGCGGCGGGCAACGGCAACGCCACGCTTGCCGCCGCGCGCCGCTGGTGCGACGTCACGTCGACCGACTACGTCTCCTCGCTGCTCGAAGCGGGCGCGGCTCGCGCGCGAGCGGAAGGCCTGACAGCGGTGCGGTTCAGTGAAGCCGACGCCGAAGCGCTGCCCTACGCGGACGCTTCATTCGATGCCGTGATCTCGACCTTCGGCGTCATGTTTACGCCGAATCAGGAACAGGCGGCAAGCGAGTTGATGCGCGTGTGCAAGCCGGGCGGCAAAATCGGTCTCGCGAACTGGACACCCGATAGCTTCATCGGGCAGGTGTTCAAAACCATCGGCAAGTATCTGCCTCCGCCGCCAGGCCTCAAATCGCCGGCGTTGTGGGGCACGCAGGCGCGGCTTTACGAACTCTTTCAGGGAAGCGTGAAGCATGTCGCGGCAAAGCGCCGTGAGTTCACGTTCCGTTACCGCTCACCGGCACATTGGATCGAGGTATTCAGGACTTACTACGGTCCAGTCAACAAGGCATTCGCCGCGATGGACGGCGACCGGCAGGCGGCCTTCCAGCTCGACCTCATGACGCTGCTGGCCAATGGCAACCGTTCCGGCGATGAGACACTCGTGCTGCCCAGCGAGTATCTCGAGGTCGTCATGGAGCGGCTGTGAACGGGATCGGCCGCGCGCTGGCCGGCGCGGCGGTCTACTTCCTGAATCGATGGCCCACGCTCAGCGTCGTCGGCATGCGCTGTGCCACGCTGGCTCTCGGCTTGCCGCTTTTTTCTTCCGTTTGTTTTTTCGGCCTGCGGTTCGTTCTCGCCAGCTTCGGGCTGATGTCCTAGGCTTCGCCGTTTCATCCAACCCGGCTTGCTGCCCGTTTCATTCCGGTTTCGTTCCCTGTGGACGAAACCGGACTCTCGCGCCTTCGATAAATAAATCCGCGAATCGGCGCGCTCGCGCCGAACGCTTCATCGTTCCTGCGGCACCCGCACCCAGCCTTCCATCAACACGCGCGCACTGCGGCTCATGATCGCCTTGGTGACCGTCCACTCGCCGCCGTTCTCGCTCGCCTCGGCGCCGACCCGCAAGGTCCCCGAAGGATGCCCGAAGCGCACCGAGGCCTTCGCCCCGCCGCCCGCCGCCAGATTCACCAGCGTGCCCGAAATCGCGGCTGCCGTGCCGATCGCCACCGCGGCCGTGCCCATCATCGCGTGATGCAGCTTGCCCATCGACATCGCCCGCACCAGCAGATCGACATCGCCCGCGCCAATGCGCTTGCCGCTCGACGCCACGTAATCGGCCGGCTTCGCGACGAACGCGACCTTCGGCGTGTGCTGGCGCGTCGCGATCTCGTCGAGATGCTTGATCAGCCCCATGCGCAGCGCGCCGTGCGCGCGAATGGTCTCGAACATCGCGAGCGCTTTTTCATCGCTATTGATGGCGTCCTGCAACTCCGTGCCCTTGTAGCCGATCGATTCCGCATTCACGAAGATGGTCGGAATGCCCGCGTTGATCATGGTCGCCTTCAAGGTGCCGACACCCGGCACTTCGAGGTCGTCCACCAGATTGCCGGTCGGGAACATCGAGCCGCCAGCGCCCTCTTCTTCCGCGGCCGGATCCATGAATTCGAGTTGCACTTCGGCGGCCGGGAACGTGACGCCGTCGAGTTCGAAGTCGCCGGTTTCCTGCACGGCGCCGTTGGTCATCGGCACGTGCCCGATGATCGTCTTGCCGATGTTCGCCTGCCAGATGCGCACGGTCGCCACGCCGTCGCGCGGAATCCGGCTCGGGTCGACGAGGCCCGCGCTGATCGCGAACGGTCCCACGGCGGCCGAGAGATTGCCGCAATTGCCGCTCCAGTCCACAAAGGCCTTGTCGATCGACACCTGTCCGAACAGGTAATCCACGTCGTGATCGGGCCGGCTGCTTCTGGCGATGATCACCGTCTTGCTGGTGCTCGACGTCGCGCCGCCCATGCCGTCGATCTGCTTGCCGTACGGATCGGGGCTGCCGATCACGCGCATCAGCAGCGCATCGCGCGCGGTGCCCGGCACCTGGGCGGCCTCGGGCAAATCCTGCAAGCGGAAGAACACACCTTTGCTGGTGCCGCCACGCATATAGGTGGCGGCAATCTTGATCTGAGGTTGGTGGGCCATGAAAGTCGTGTCCTGATGTAGGCGGACGGTCCCCGAAGGGACTTCCTCAGGGCGCACGGCATGCCGCACCATATCGCCCTGACCCGCGTTAAAACGTTCGCTGCTTCAAGTCTTCAAGTTCGAGCGATCCGCGAACCAGGCGGCCTCAAGCCGCCGCTTTGGTCGATTCGAGAAAGTCCTGCGCAAAGCGCTGGAGCACACCGCCCGCCTCATAGATGGAGACCTCTTCGGCGGTATCGAGCCGGCATGTCACCGGCACGTCCACGCGCTCGCCGTTCCTGCGATGAATCACCAGCGTCAGATCCGCACGCGGCTTGCGCTCGCCGATCACATCGAAGGTTTCCGTGCCGTCGATACCGAGCGTGAGCCGGTTCACCCCAGGCTTGAATTCCAGCGGCAACACGCCCATGCCCACCAGATTGGTGCGGTGAATGCGCTCGAACCCTTCGGCGACGATCGCTTCCGTGCCGGCAAGCCGCACGCCCTTGGCCGCCCAGTCACGCGACGAACCCTGGCCGTAGTCGGCCCCGGCAATCACGATCAGCGGCTGCTTGCGCTCCATGTAGGTTTCGATCGCTTCCCACATGCGCGTGACCTTGCCCTCGGGCTCGATGCGCGCCAGCGAACCCGCCTTCACCTTGCCGTCTTCGAGCACCATCTCGTTCTTCAGCGTGGGGTTCGCGAAGGTGGCGCGCTGTGCCGTCAGATGGTCGCCGCGGTGAGTCGCGTAGGAATTGAAGTCTTCTTCCGGCAGGCCCATCTTCGCCAGATACTCGCCCGAGGCGCTGTCCGGCAGAATCGCGTTGGACGGCGACAGGTGATCGGTCGTGATGTTGTCGCCGAGCACGGCCAGCGGGCGCATGCCCTTGAGCGTGCGCTCACCGGCGAGCGCGCCTTCCCAATACGGCGGACGGCGAATGTACGTGCTCATGGGGCGCCAGTCGTAGAGCGGGCTGGCCTTCTCGCCCGTGTCGACCGTGACCGCGAACATCGGCTCGTACACCTTGCGGAATTGCTCCGGCTTCACGCTCGAGGCCACGATCGCATCGATCTCCGCGTCCGACGGCCAGATGTCCTTCAACGTGACGGGGTGACCGTCGGCGTCGATACCGAGCACGTCTTTCTCGATGTCGAAGCGGATCGTGCCGGCAATCGCATAAGCCACCACCAGCGGGGGCGACGCGAGGAACGCCTGCTTCGCGTACGGATGAATGCGGCCGTCGAAGTTGCGGTTGCCCGACAGCACGGCGGTCGCATACAGATCGCGCTCGACGATCTCCTTCTGGATCGCCGGATCCAACGCGCCGGACATGCCGTTGCACGACGTGCACGCATACGCGACCACGCCGAAGCCCAGTTGCTCCAGATCGTGCAACAGCCCGGCTTCTTCCAGATACAGCGTGACCGCCTTCGAGCCCGGCGCGAGCGAGGTCTTCGCCCACGGCTTGCGCGTCAGTCCACGCCGGTTCGCGTTACGCGCCAGCAGGCCGGCCGCGATCATGTTGCGCGGATTGTTGGTGTTCGTGCAGCTCGTGATCGCGGCGATGATCACCGCGCCGTCCGGCATCAGGCCTGGCTCGTTCTCCACCTTGCCGCTGATGCCGCGCGCCGCCAGTTCCGACACCGGCAACCGGCGATGCGGATTGGACGGGCCAGCCAGCGTGCGCACCACGGTGGACAGATCGAACTTCAGCACGCGTTCGTACTCGGCATGTTCGAGGCTGTCCGCCCACAGGCCGGTTTGCTTCGCGTAGGTTTCCACCAGCTTGACGAGCTCGTCGTCGCGGCCGGTGAGCTTGAGATACTTGATGGTCTGTTCGTCGATATAGAACATCGCGGCCGTGGCGCCGAACTCGGGCGCCATGTTGGCGATGGTCGCGCGGTCGCCGAGCGTGAGGCTGGCCGTGCCGGGACCGTAAAACTCGAGGTACGCGCCGACCACTTTTTCCTTGCGCAGGAATTCGGTCAACGAGAGCACGACGTCGGTCGCGGTAATGCCTTCAGCCGGCTTGCCCGTCAGTTCCACGCCGACGATATCCGGCAGGCGCATGTACGACGCGCGGCCCAGCATCACGCTTTCCGCTTCGAGCCCGCCCACGCCGACGGCGATCACGCCGAGCGCGTCCACCATCGGCGTATGGGAGTCGGTGCCGACCAGCGTATCCGGGAAAGCCACGCCGTCTTTCACCTGCACCACCGGGCTCATGCGCTCGAGGTTGATCTGATGCAGGATGCCGTTGCCCGGCGGAATCACGTCGACGTTCTTGAACGCGCGCTTGGTCCAGTTGATGAAGTCGAAGCGGTCTTCATTACGGCGATCCTCGATCGCGCGGTTCTTCGCGAACGCATCGGGATCGAAACCGCCGCATTCGACGGCGAGCGAATGATCCACCACGAGTTGGGTCGGCACCACCGGATTGACCATGGCCGGGTCGCCGCCTTGCGCGGCGATCGCGTCGCGCAGACCGGCGAGATCGACCAGCGCGGTCTGGCCGAGAATGTCATGACAGACCACGCGCGCCGGGAACCACGGGAAATCCAGGTCGCGCTTGCGCTCGATGATCTGCTTGAGCGACGCGACGAGCGTGACGGGGTCGCAGCGGCGCACGAGGTTCTCTGCCAGCACGCGCGACGTGTACGGCAGCTTGTCGTACGCGCCGGGCTGGATGGCGTCGATGGCGGCACGGGTGTCGAAGAAATCGAGCTGGGTGCCGGGAAGGCGTTTGCGGTTTGCGGTATTCATGGCGTAGGGGACAAAACAGTAATGATCCGGGAACGATGGCGGCGGCCGATCGCAGTCAGCTGCCCCTGGTTTAGCGCTTCCCTGGCGGGCCAGTCAGGTACGTGTAGTTTAGCTCCGGGCGGCGTGCCGGCCGGGTTTGCCGGCACTCGGGCGGACGCGCCGCAAAAAGCAGCCCTGGCCCGGGGTTCCAGCGAGCCAAGGCCCAATTTCATCGCGCCGCGCTCTCGAGACGCAATGAAGGACAAACCTCTGCATGGGCGCGCCGGTACTGTGACGCGCCGCACAGGTTTCAGGACGTCTTCAAACGCCCTCAAACACGCTTTGCGAGCGGCACGAACGGCAGATCATCAGGTCCGGTGTAATTCGCGCTCGGACGGATGATCTTGTTGTCGATGCGCTGCTCGATGATGTGGGCGCTCCAGCCGGCCGTGCGGGCGATCACGAAGAGCGGGGTGAACATGGCCGTGGGCACGC
>Ga0255336_100293_pt1 | contig 95813 bp, 95 predicted proteins | sample MeOH1_35cm_T3_17_FD_189102 | JGI IMG/M metagenome (GOLD analysis project Ga0255336, IMG submission 189102) | Sandy soil microbial communities from University of British Columbia, Vancouver, Canada - MeOH1_35cm_T3_179 | ecosystem: Engineered > Artificial ecosystem > Sand microcosm > Unclassified ...
CCAGCATGGGCAACTTGGCCTTGACGTACCACAATCAGGGACGGTGGAAGGAGGCTGAAGAGCTACAAACTCAGGTGATGGAGGCGAGGACGAGAGTGCTGGGGCCAGAGCACCCTGACACCCTGACCAGCATGGCCAACTTAGCCGCGACGTACCGGAATCAGGGACGGTGGAAGGAGGCTGAAGAGCTACAAACTCAGGTGATGGAGGCGACGACGAGAGTGCTGGGGCCAGAGCATCCGCACACCCTGACCAGCATGGCCAACTTGGCCTCGACGTACCGGAATCAGGGACGGTGGAAGGAGGCTGAAGAGCTACAAACTCAGGTGATGGAGGCGAGGACGAGAGTGCTGGGGCCAGAGCATCCGCACACCCTGACCAGCATGGCCAAGTTGGCCTCGACGTACCGGAATCAGGGACGGTGGAAGGAGGCTGAAGAGCTACAAACTCAGGCGATGGAGGCGACGACGAGAGTGCTGGGGCCAGAGCATCCGCGCACCCTGACCAGCATGGCCAACTTGGCCGCGACGTACCGGAATCAGGGACGGTGGAAGGAGGCTGAAGAGCTAGAAGTACAGGTGATGGAGGCGAGGACGAGAGTGCTGGGGCCAGAGCATCCCTCCACCCTGAGCAGCATTGCCAACTTGGCCTCGACGTACCACAATCAGGGACGGTGGAAGGAGGCTGAAAAACTACAGTAGATGTACAGGTGATGGAGGCGAGGACGAGAGTGCTGGGGCCAGAGCATCCGCACACCCTGAGCAGCATGGCCAACTTAGCGAGCTTATCGCTAGACACCTAGGTGATCGGCAGGCTGAACAGGTGAGCCCCAGCAGAGATATTGTTACTTTCTTCTCAGGTTATAATTTTTTAGAATAACTTTCCGAGCAAGGGTCCAGGGAGGAGTCAATATTTATAAAATGTGAACTGCTACCGGCCGCTTCTAGAACCTTCCAGGCCATATCAACTTCTGTGGACACGTGTCACGAACCAGAGGGTCCGGGTGAGATTGAGGGCAAGCCACAGCTGAGCGCGGGATCCTGTGTGAGAAACCGAGTCAGTCTCAGGAAGAATCGGCCTCGGCCCGACGACGCGAGGTTCACTCAGCCCCCTCCTTCTCCCCTCGAATCCTCAGGGGTATGGGGCGAGGAGTATATGTACAGGTTTACCCTTTCTCCTGAAACACACTTCCCCTACCATGGATGATTGTGGCCATGACAGAGGAAGTCGGGGAGTCCGAGCATATCATTTGACGGTGTAATTCAGCGGGCGGACCACCAATCTGAGGCCGTCATCGAGGAGCTGATGAAGTTCTGACAGCACGGTGTCGTGAGGGATTATGGGAGAGGCCATGGGATTAACGGCCGAGCGCGACAAATCGTCCCACCAGTCTGCCCAATACCGCTCTCAATACCACCATCGTCGCCAGTCACCGTCCACTCTCCGTGGCCGACACACGGCTTGCACCAAAAGACGCCGTCGGGATCCCACTTGTTCTTCAGGCGTAACAATCTCGGATAATTGGAGCCCCAGAATGTCTGCTCCCAGTTTGGTTCCGTCGGGTCGGCTTCGTTGACGTATGCCCCTGAGTTGGGCGCCAGCTCCCGCAGTGCCTGGACCTGTATTTCGCGAAGTGACGTGGTCACTGCTGCCTTGTGTGTCGTATTGAGGTAATCCCAGATACGGGGGAGGACTGGGTGGCCATCAGCAAAAGATAATGGAGCAGGGAAGCTGGCCCACGCCGAAAGGAGAGACGGATAGTTTCCGACACTTACCCAAGTGGACATATGCATTGCGCCATGCCGGATTCACCGCATTACTGCCGCCAGGGATGTCGACGTTCCTCACCCCGGGACCCGCGACAAGATGGCCCACGCTCGGGAGCTGCGGGATGGGAGTCGCCTGCTTGAGCAGAGAGCGGATCTTGCCGAGGTCGCTGGATAACGCTTCGCCGTCGAGCAAGCGAGATCCCAGACGGCCGTCAAAGCCGACAGGCTCCGGTTGAATTTGAAGGAGCCAGGCGCTGATGAAGTCTGGAACCTCCCTGGCGTAGCGGCTGACGGAGACTGGGTCGGACCAGTTGAAAGTGCCCAAGGCCTCCTCGATCGGACTGATGATGGCATCCGCTTGAGCAGCAGTGTGTTCCGGAATGATCCAGAGACCGTAGACCTTGCCACGGAGGGCGGGATTTGGCTCGGCGGCTGAAGTATCCGCGTAGACGTAGTAGTATCCCATGACCGAGTTGTTGGAGAGGCTGGGGAGTTGTGAATGGAAATAGGCGGCGAGAGACCAGAATGTGTCCGAATTTGCTGTCGTGTTGTAGGAGAAGAAGGACAACGTCGCGGGGGTGCTGGGAAACGCCCGGACAGTGACCGACGTGAGGACGGCGAACGTGGATCCGCCCCCACCTCTCATGGCCCAGAAGAGATCGGGATACGAGTGCTCATTGATTCGGAGGAACGTACCATCGGCGGTGACGACGTCCATTTCGAGGACTTGATCGGCTCCCAGGCCATATTTGCTGCTGATGGGGCTGTGACCACCGCCGGTGATCCAACCCCCCACGCCAACATTCGGGTCACTGCCGCCAACGACGGTAATATTGTGCTGGACGGCCGTGGCATATATCTCGAACATCCGCATGCCGGCCGCGATCTTCACCGACGCCACACCGCCGTGCTTTTCGGCGCGCGCATCGTGCCTATTCACGCTAATCCCGCGGAGGTGGTGAGTCCATACGGAAAGAGAGTTGGCACCCGAGGAACTGCGAGGCTGTCAATGGGAGATGGAGGACTGGCTGGTGACAAGATTGATTACCGGCCAGGGAAATCATGACCAGTGCCCTTCACAATTAACCGGACTCCTGTCTTCTTCGCGAACCGGACTCCTGCCTGTACGTCGGCCACGCTGGTAGCATTGACGACGTACACTGGGTAGCCAGCAGCAGAGCACGGGGCCCGAGGGTCGGGCAAGCAGGTGTCGTCGTTATAGTCTGCCAAGAAGGGGTTGTCCGCCTTGAACGAAGAATTGGCCCACTGTGTTCTCAGAAGCATGCATGACTGATTGTTGAAGCTTGGATGGTCCGGTTGGCACACAATGCCGGGGGGAACAGGCGACAACAGCCGGCCAGAGAGGGATTCGTTCAAGGCGTGCCATTCTGGCGCCGATGGCCAGTTCGGGGAAGACGGGTCCGGTTTGCAAAATGGCTGAGAATGAAGAGCCAAAGTGTCGAGCAGACTGGAAAGGAGGGCCGTGACAATGCCCGTCAGACTGAGAATACCCATATGTGGACGCTGGAAGATCCTGTTGAGAACTAGCGTTGTAGATGGTTGGGACAGCGCTTGGGATGACTTGATGGCTAATGCATTATATCGTTCGCTCTCCTCGCTTCTACTTTTGTCAATCCAGCGAGTGCTTTTGAGAGTTCTCACACTCCAGTTACGTCATGCTCCTCATATACTGGTGTCGTGACAGAAGGGCAGTTGCAGTTCCAGACCTTTCCACTTCAGGAGGCATTTTGCGGAGCTAGGCCACTAATTGTTGCTGTTGGGGGTCCACTCGCACCTCTGCTTGGCACCCCCATATTAGCCCTACCGGCAGCTCCCACCTACCTATCCTGCATCCACTCCCGCAGTTGCTCCCAGAGGCTCCATTGGTCTCGGTCAGTAGCCGAGTACGAGGCGGTTTCCCACCAGCATCGCCGTCAAGCCAAGTGATCGACCGCTTGGCTCAGCCAAAGGACGACAGCTCGAAAATGTGCTTGCCAGCCACTATTACTGCACCTAGTCGAGGTGCGGGAAGGAGTAACGGTCTGAAAGTCTGTCAAGCTTGGGTCGCAGACAGCAAGTCCGGCCGAGGTGGTCAAGGCAAGTATAGCCACTCAGGAGAAAGGATCAAGCTTGTCTTGCTGCTACTTTACAGAAGGACATGGTGTTGCCGTTGAAATTTCCGGCGTGATACCTGCAGTCTCCCTGGCTGCAACCCAGTCACAGACTCTTTTCAAGGAGTTGTCCACATTGGATGTAACATCCGGAACAAGCCAAGCACTGATGTCGTCAACACTATCATCGTCATCCAAGTCCAGGGTTGGCCATCTCGCAGCACCTGACATTCCCACGAGACGTTGGAGAAACCATTGCATCTCTAAGAGTTCCACGCTTGGTAACGGTAATTCGTCGGGGTCCTTGGTAGTGAGAGTGAGAATCTCTCCAGAACGAATACGCGGAGTTGAGCCATCATCCTCAATACGAGGTAAATAATATCCTTGGACAAGATCCAAGCCTTTTGTCAGATTGTGTGAATCAGGAGTCAACTGTCCTCTTTGCATTCATGGAACCTAGAGGTCTTTATATAATAATAATAATAATTTCTATTAGCCTAGTCTACTACCGAACTTAATCGGTCTATGTAGGCGTTGCTCTATCCTTGACCTGCTTTCCGTCCTATTTGCTAACGCCTCGTACTCGTGATAGTACTCTCGCTGAGAGTCTCACGGTCGGAGCTCGTTCCCTCCGTCGCCAGCGTCTCGCCTGCTCCTCGTATCCTCCCCTCCTGCGACCCCCTTGAATTGGCCCAGGATGCCTGTGTCGAGTATCATTCTTATTGCTTTAGTTGCACCTTCCTTCGTGGTCAGTAGCTGCTTTAGGTCTCGCCCTGTGCCGCCCAGCACACTCTCTCTCAGTTCTCTCCATTGTGGGCAGACCAAAAGTACGTGGTGTACTGTCATCGGGCGAGGTCTTTATATACACACAATTCAGGAGCGAGATACAACAGGCTGAAACACTGTTCCCTGGGCAACCAGTTGGCCTGAGGCACTGTGTCTCAACATGCTCTTTATGGAGGTTGACACCTTTTGATGACATGGGTTCCGTAAGTAAATCAATCTGGCTATCAATCTCGTACTTGCTCGGAACTGGCCAGAAGAGTTGAATTGTGAGCGTCTTACGATCGCTTGAGAGTTGCAGCGGTTTAAGGGCAAACATCCCCTTATTCCACATAGCATGTGTTTCGACCGAGAGGGAGATGAGATTGAAGCATCTGTCAACACCCGTGCCAGGATTGAGGGAATCTGGAAAGATTGTCCTTTCCATTTATCGACCCGGTCCTCGTCCCAGAAGATATGTAAAGCTTCCCAAACCCGGGGGATCCCGTGGGATGTTTTATTTTGATCAGCTTTTGGCCGTCGATTGAGCATGCAATAGGGGAATATATGGGCTGCCTCTGGATCTGGCTTCCCCGTCAAAACGCATTTGTGATCATCCCGCTCTTGATACTATGTATGTTGTTGGACAGGGGTATTCTGAGAGGTCGGACAATCTGGACTTACTCTCTTCACCTCTTTCGCCGACCGCGACACCGATGATTGTGTATCAGAATTCAGTTTGCGCCTCTTTGGACCCTCTGGTCGTCTGAAATTCGAATCCCGCAATCGTTGAGTCCCTGTTGACGGTGGGGGTGTCAAATGCCCGATATCCCAGAAACTCACATTGCATAGGCATAAAACACAATGGATCCTCGAGGTAAGTAATCATATGCCGATCCATTTTGGCCATCGTTTGCAACCGGTTCGTATCGGCGAGCTGACAGCCCGCCCAGAAAGCAGGGGAGACGTCGGCGCCGCCGATCACCTCCTTGATTTGGGTCAAGAGCTTGGTGCGCTCCGGTGAGCGTATGTTGTAATCCTCATTGTTCAAGTTAACTGCGTTAATTCCAGGCGCTGTTGCTTGGGCCATTCCCTGTCGTGTTTTCTTGGGGCTTCGGGAGGATCCCTTTCTGGATCTTTGGTACCCTTGGACCGAGTGGGATCGGCGGGGGGAACGCTCAAAATATGAACAGGACGAAATTGGTGAGTCACATCAGAGTAGGCGACAGGGCCTAGGGTTACAGTTGGGGTCGAAGCTGCCAGGCAGAAATGCTCGAGTCGAGATTGTGGTCGCAGGCTTCGTCCGCGGTGGCAGAGGACGGCCGAAGGTGGGTTATGTTAGGAACACAGGCATAGTGTTCACTTCAGAGCGCTGGGCCTCCGGCACATCTACAGCAGCACCGTAGACAGCATCTTAAAGGGGACAACCATCTCATCAAGACGGGTTCATCAGGTCACGGGCGGAGCCGAGAGTGCAGGGCTCCAGCTGGGTCATGTGAAGTAAGGTACCAGCGCCAGTGGAGCCAGAACGAGACATCGACGTCAGGGAGGATGGGAGGAGGTTCTTATAGCTGACGTCAAATGTAGCGAGGCGCCAAGCCCTGGCAGAGACGGATTTCCCAGGTTTACAGAGGCAAGGCTTGCGAGGCTTGGTCCTTTATCGATAAGGCTGCGGAGTGGCAGGCTGTAGCTGACTTCCACTCGACACGACGGCTCTCTGCAGTGCGATCGAGACATTCATAGAGCTATTTGGCAGCAGATTTTGAACTTTCCAAGTAATCTACACCACAAGCGAGAGAGAATCACTGTCCATCAGCGTTTACCCTCCCTTGACGGAGCCTACCGGTTGGGCATTCGCAAGAACTACAAGTTAGGCACGAGTACGACTTCCAGATATGTTCGCGGCGAAGAGGCTAGGAAAGGTAACCTCCTGCCTTGAATACGATGACGAAACCTACTGATGAAACCAACGTAGGAACTCCAGAAGGTATTCTCTCACATTCCATCGGCCCCCCGGGAATCTTCACAGGTTTACACGGCATGTGTCGATCGGAGCACACGCAACCAGGCCGGAACAGGAGATTGACCGAGTGACAACAGGCTAAACAAAAGCTTCCACCTGGTATCGATCTCGTGAAAGCGGACGACTTCCGAGAATGGCAGGTGGATATCCGGGTTCTCGACTCGAATCCCCTGTACATGAACCAGGTCTTCCGTCTGAGCTTTATATTCAGCGATAGCTACCCTATAGGTACGCCCGGATGGTGCCGACAACTTTGGACTTGCTAACGCCACGGTACAGAGGCGCCAGAAGTGACCTTCATCTACGTCCCGCCGTCACCTCCACCACCGAATTCCGCGTCCAGCCCGATCGATCTCACGACGGCACATCCTACCCCATCGCAAAGCTCCAGTGGGCGTCCGATCCCCATCCATCCACACATCTACAGCAACGGCATCATCTGTCTCGATCTTCTGGGTACGGCCGGCTGGTCGCCGGTCCAAAGTGTCGAGAGCGTCTGCATGAGCATCCAGAGCATGCTGACCGGGAACACCAAGAACGAAAGACCCCAAGGGGATGAGCAATTCTGCCAGAGTATGGGTCCCAGGGGACCGAATGGGTGGAGTGGTTGGCGGGGTGGCGGAAGCGGGAGGGGTTTGAAGGACGTGAGGTTCGCGTATGACGATGATACGGTGTGAGATGACAGGGAGGAGGAAGAGAAGGAGAGAAAGGAGTGTCGTCCACCGAGGCTTCTGTCTGAAAACGGGACTAGAGCGTTCAAAGGTGGTGGAAGGGGGAAATGTTGGCACCGGGCGTTGGATGAAGCAAGCGATCATTGTGCTCAAGTGGCTTTGGAGCTTATATGAATTTATGGGTCAAGCATTAAGACCAGGGCAGAACGATTTGGATGGGTGGCATATGGGAGACGGCATGCACTGCCTTTGACTGTTGGAATTTGGCCAACATCTCTGCCGCGATATAAGATATGGGACGCACGACCAAGGAGCAAGCAAATCATCAGGATCAAACACCGCTCGCCTCACAGCCTTTTCCTTCTTCGATTGATTTTGCAATCTACATTCTCCTCCCCTGCGATCCCGTCACCATGCCGATAAACATAGCTGTCGCCTTAGCGGACAGAAAACCTCACATCAAGCATGTGTCCTCTACCACTCGGACATACTAACCACGCCTCTCGCTCACAGGAAATCTGCAGCCTTGGTTCCTCGAGAGCGGCTGGCGTGAAAGAGGAGTCGCGTGACGTTTTGGTTCCGCTGATTGCAGACTCGGGCCATCCCTACCACGACCCCACTGTTTCGCAAGAACCCACGAGAGCCAGGCTCATAAGTCAAATCCAAAGAGAACTGAATGTGGAATCCTCTTGGAACCGGCCGAAGTTCCCCGTCCGGGACGGGGCCGAATCTCAACTCTCAGGGTTCAGATTGGAGGGTGGCCGGGAACGTTGGTCCACAGTCTCGTTTCGGTCACTTCGAAGAACGAATTCCTTGCCTGCCGCTGTACCGAGTGCAGGCTCCCGGATGCTCTGGTGCTGCCTTTGCACCGCCATTTCTGCTTCCGCTCCGGCTTGCACCACCAACACTCTTACTGAATCTCGGATGGGAACGAGAATCGGAGCCCTTTCTCTCCTCGAGAAAGAATCTCGGCGCGGTGGTGATCGTGGCCGGGAGAGGGAGGAGCTGCGGGCTCGATAGATGCCACGCCTCCGAGCCGAGATTGAGAGGCTTTCTGACCGGCGATAACTAGAAGATCTTGAGCGTGGTCGAGCTCTTGGGCGGGTGGCGGGTGGATCACGCGCTGGTGATGGTGAAGCCGAGTACGATGTAGACAACCACTGCCTTCTTCTCAATCTTCGTTGCGGTGAACGGGATCGCGAATGTCAAGAAAACTTGGTCTCTATCCTGGGGCACCAGGAGACGCCTGTAATCGAGGTCTATCCCCACAACAGCGCGAATCAGGGGATTTGATCCAAGGATGTACTCATCAGCTAGACGTGGCAAGTCTTGCCTTTTCTGTCAATACGACAAGTCGATGTCACAACCTTTGACAAAGACGCTGTTGAGTATGTGTCAGGAACCCTGAATCCCAGATGAAATCATCCGAAAAATAAAGCCCAGGGCCATTTCTGCAGATGAACGAATTGGCCCACTCACCACAACGAACCAGTCTCATATGAAATGCGATAGCTCGCTCTGCTTCACAGACATATGTGAATAGGTCTGCTGCAGGGATGAATATTTCATCATCCAAGGATGTGCCCTCGCTGGCAAAGGCCTTCGGTGCAAAGTCTTCGACGGTGGCCTCTTGCCTCTAAAATGTCAGTCTCTGGGAATCTTCTGGATGAAATCGGAACGCTCACACGAAGTTCCCATCCAATTCTGGACTCGTGCAGTTATCTGGGAGCCGATTGATCCACGCAGCCACCTGGGGCAGATTCCTGTATCCGGATATTCGTACTTTGCCTAGTCCGCACACATGGGTTTGCTTCCAAAATTGCTAATATCTTGTCATCAGGAAGATGACGAAATCCATCAACCCTTGCTTCAAATATATTTCCGATCTGAAATGCCTTTCTCTCAAAGGTCCAATCTGCGTTTGAGATGAAGTGCATTGTGACCGCATTTAAAAAACAAACTAATGCGATGTTCACAATCTGCTTGTCGTTGGCAGAAGGGTATTGGCCCATTGTCTCTTTGCTGATCAGAGATGCAGAATCAGGGATATCCGTTCTGGTCGATTATTGAGCGAGCGGTGACGAGAAGGGCTTTAGCCGTTGCTGAATGGGTGTTACAAAGGCGTTATAATCCGAGTTGGAGTCTTCGATACTTTTCGTAGCTGGTCGTTGCATTTGGATCACATCCGATGCGCGATCGGAGAAAACTTTGTGGTATATTTCTCATTTTCTGGGTGTTTTATCAGTCTCAATTGATGGAGTCGGACCAACGAAAACGTCGCTAGGTCCGGAAACGCGTGGAGACGCTCTCGCGCGCCATTCTCTTGCTCCAACCCTTAAAGGCGCAATTAGCCATGAACAAGAGCAACCGGCAAAACGACTTACGGGGAGCAATCAGGGAGCATGACAAAGTCCCCGATTGAAACACGCAATTTGCACAGGCTTGATATTAGTTACGAACAGGCACAACAGGAACCGACTCACCTCATCAACTTAGGTCCGACCGGTTACCAGAAGCACTGACGCGTTTTGTTGGCCTGTTCCCTCTCCTGGACGAGATATGCCTCGTAATGAGGACGGCCTCCGTATGGAAGGCCAACATTAAGGATCTGTCGAATATTGCGAGAAGACCAAGGCTCGTACGCTTTCGAACGACGCATGGTTGACTAGACACGGTCAGCTTAGTCGCAAGCACGACAGGTACAGCTCAGATCCCCTTCAACAGTGCCTTGCTCCCCGAAACAGCAAAGCGACAAAAGAGACATCTCGAGCCTATCCCGGGACCACTAAACTCACCGAAGGTTCTTGGTCTGCTGAGCCCAACGGAGGCGACGACATAGACACGGGATCCGGAGATCGGCCAGAGACCCTCCCAGGAATCTAAATATGTTTTCCACGATGACAACGAAGCAAGAAGACGTCTGGCTGCAAAGTAATGCTCGTCCCGGAGCCATGTTCGTCGAGTATCATCGTTGGGAAGGATATTTGCCTTGTTTTCGGCCCATAGAACTCTTAGGTGCAGAAATTTGTACCTCATCTTGGATGCAGATATAAACTTGTCTAGGTCGAAAATGGAATCCCACTAGCTTGTGTTGTATGGCAGTTCTTCCACTCATCGGGAGGAGCGGGCAGGAGTTCACCCACAGGGTATGCATCGTCATTAAATGAGGGATCGGTTGAGTACCGTGGAATTGAGCCAGTTGGGATCTGTAGAGAGGAAGCGGTTGGGATCTATAAGGAGGAAAAAGGTCGGTTGTGTGGGGTAGAATCAGCTGCTGTCCGTGGAGAGGACACAGGCAGTGGAAAACTCCTTCCTGACCACGATCTATGGTAGAAGCTATTGTAGCTGTGTTGGTGATCTTTGTGGTTCGTGGCAGACTGACCATAGTCGGAGGGAGATTGACTGTTGGGGGCTGATAGATTGTGTGATGGAGTCGCTTGATTTACTTTTTTTTTTGATGACTGGGTTGCCTCCTAAAGAACTACAGACCAGAGCGAAAGTTGTACGTGTCACATGCCAAGCTTCGCATCAACTTGCCAGCTTTGTCTGTCCGTGACATATTGTCAGCAATGTTCAGCCAGCATGCCACACTAATATTCCTCAACGCCAAACACTGACCACCTCCAACTCGCTAGATCCGAATTTGCAATACCATATCTCTGTTATCCGTGATAACGAATAAACTGATGAACCAAGCAAGCTGAGTTGGTTGATTAATTCTATCTAAGAGACGGCCTACGGTGGTGTTGTAGGAAGGGCGGAGACGAGGCTATCACGTCAATGTAAGCACTACCTGTGTTCCCAACAGAAACATCAACACCGTGCCATCTCCTCAATTGCCAAGGTCCGTGTGAGCGTGAATCCGCAACAATGGACAAAGACCATCCTACGACCGCGTCGTCTCTTTGCTTCAGAAGCTCACCAAAGGCGTTAAGCTGTGCGGGATGGATATCGAAACCGAAGGCCAGACTTCTGACCCCAGTTCTGCCACCTGTATCCAACCGAGGATTTCGACAAGATCTTTGAGAAGGTATCAGCCCACTTTCGAAGATTAGACGATGGAACGTGTACTGGCTGCTGTGATGGCCGTGAGGCTAGCAGAGGCGAAAAGAACGGATGACTGAACAATGGTCGGCCGACGGCTTCAAACTCATGCTGCGATGGATGATGAACACTCCGAGAGGGATGTCAAGATGGCTCGGGGATCCGCCAAGCACGGTAACGTCTCAAACATCTCGGGCTCCACTTTGCTGTCGGCAAATAGTCATGAGAACTGATGAAGAATCAAAACCAAGGGACGTGGGAGTCATTAGGTGGGCCTGGAATGCTGCATCATAGTGTCACGCTTCTAGTTGAGTTCTCCATGGAATATTCCGCCTGCTGGTGGAATGAACTTTGCTTCTGGGTCCGTTGATGGATATAGACTGAGCCGGGAAGTGGGATGCTGAATGCCACCATTCGCGAGGGACGCCGTGCTGCCGGCTCATCGAGGCCACGAACCTGCCCCAGGATCTGCTTCCGTGCATCCTCTCAAGGCGGACTCCGGAGCACCCTTCGCGAAGTCGGTTCTGCGCCTGGTTCCTCAAGACTTCACAGGGGAAAGATCGGCACAGGGCGCGGTCGCTGTCTCAGGCATGGCACTCCCAGTCGCAGCGATTGTCCATGTCCAATGACCTTGGGTTTCCAGCAGCGGCGACGAGACGAGGTCGTGCTGGCGTCGCGGTAGAAATTGACGAAATCAGGGCCAAAAGGAACGGCGCGTCAAGGGCGCGAAATACGTAATGGGCTGGAGGGAAAGAAGGAGGACGTTGCGGCTGGTGAAAAGGAGGATGTGATGATCTCTTTATGGACTTCAAGCGGCGAGTGGCCGCATTCCTCTTTAGGAGCAGCTTGGCTGTGGCAGGAGGCCAATCGATAAGAGTCCAGGTATCCGCAATTTGGAGTGCTACCGACGCGGCTGGTGCCATTGTTTGCATTCGATCTTGCCTGGCCACCCTCAGGAGCCTTGAGACAATAACCGCTGTCAGACTCGCCTGCTCCCTCTCTCCTGGATGACGTGGCGATGGCTTCTCCAGAACTCACCGCAGCCCTCGCCTCTATGGCCAACGGTTCTCCCGCGGAAAAGACTCGAGTGTACCAAGACCTGCTGTCCCAAATGACGGACTCTCCCTCTGGCTCAGTGGAACAACAAGCGAAGAATCTGATTACATATGTCACGAGCCTGCTGTCGTCCTCGCTCGGCATCATCACGATCCGATCTCTGCTGGACAAAGTCATCCACGGTCTCACGTCGGCGCCCTCAGAGGTTCAGGTCAGGGTGGGCTCGCATATCGCCACGGTCCTCCAACCGCAGATTGCGTCGTTTGAAGAGCAGGATGCCACGGTCCGAGAGATCTTAGCGAGTGGTTACGAAGCCGAGGGGGAATACTCGGCGGCGGCCAAAGCATTGCAAGGCATCCACCTTGATTCCACCCAGCGCCAGGTGTCGGACCTCGTCAAAGTGCAGACGTGGATCCGGATTGTAAGATACTATCTGGAGGACGACGACACGGTGGCGGCCGAGACGGCACTCAACAAGATCAAGAATTCTGTGGGCGCGGCACTCGTGCTGCAGAGCAGCCCGGAGCTGCAACTCCACTATCAACTGTCTCAAGCACGCATCTTGGATTCGCGCCGCGACTTCCTGAACGCGTCGGCCGAATATCTCAATGTCTCGTTAAACACGTCGGTCGCGGAGGAGGACCGGCTTCAGGCATTGTCGGCCGCCATCAAGACCGCCATTCTGGCCCCGGCAGGTCCCCAACGCAGCCGCACGCTGGGCAAGCTGTACAAGGATGAGAGGTCTGCCGAGACCGAAGAGTATGGCATCCTGGAGAATATGTTTCTCGATCGGCTGCTCTCCCCGGCGGAAGTCGATGCGTTCGCGGCGACCTTGGCCCCGCACCAACTCGCCCAGACGGCCGATGGGAGTACGGTGCTCCGCAAAGCTGTGGTCGAGCACAATTTACTCGCGGCGAGCTGTCTGTATGACAACATCACCACGAGCGCGTTGGCCGACATTCTGGGGCTCAAAGACAGCAAGGACGAGACGGCGGCGGAGAAGGCCGAAGACTACGCGGCCCGAATGGTCGAACAAGGCCGGCTCCGCGGTGAGATTGATCAAATCGCTGGCATCATCCTGTTCGAGACCGTCGCAGGCGTTGAGCTGAGCGGTGCGACTCGAGACCTCCGCGTTTGGGACCATGGGGTTCAAGGTCTGGTCGAGAGCGTGGAACAGTGCGCCGCCGGCATCTACGAGAGTTTCCCGGTATGCTCCGAACGAAGATACGGGGTGGGTCACGCTGTTAACATCGTCTAGGAGCTGGTCACCGAGCAAATGGTCCAGTAGCCGAGCTCTCCGGGCTCGAGATTCGAATGGTGTCGACATCGACGACGCACCGAGGCCCGCACGACACAGCCCACGTCGAGGCGAGCTTCAACTTGGTCCGCATGTGCAGAGCCTTGAGCGGACAAGGAACCATTGCTCGCCTTGAAGCGACAGATGACACGAATGTTGACTCGACCAACGGCAGCATTAGGAGCCTCCTATTTGGAGGGGAGTCTATCTCGTATGTGTGACAGCGAGAAACCCCCGAGAAACCCGCCTGGGAGCGTGACACCGATGCAAGACCGAGATGTGCGCACTTCCGTGATGACCTCATTTCGGATGGTCCAGGAGCCGAGGTAGAGGGTGAGGACGATAAGGTCGTTTTCAGTGGATGATGCGGCCACAGGGTGAGCCTGGATTGCCACTGTGCCTGTTTGGGAGCCGGTCTGGGAGCCGAAAATTCAGGGCGATAGACATTTGATGCCCAGAAATGCGGGGTCTGGGGCCTGAGCACTCCCCAGCGGGATGTGGCACCAATCATGACCGACTTCATTCTACCACCTCGACTCCCGACTATCACAGCCGTGTGCATCAGCTTGACCCGGTCCACTCCACCGCGCGCTGGCTACCCGTGGCACGACGGCCACAAAACTGACCTCTCCACTGCTGACGATCAACGGAGGTGGGACGGGGCGCCACTGTATTAAAGCGCCAGTTCGAGTGCCTTTGCCCACCACTTTTTCAGTGAAGAACGGGTTCAACGAGGGTGCATCTGTCCGCCATGGTCTTCTTTTCTTCCTTTTCTCCCTATGCACTCCTGCTCCTCGCTGTGTTGTACTTCCTCCTCCCGTATCTCCGCAATCCAAGTCTCCGCCGCGTGCCTGGCCCCGTGGCCGCCGCGTTCTCGAACCTCTGGTTGTTGTACCAGAGCCGTCGTGGTCGCCGCTACCTGGCCGTCGACCAGGCTCACAAACAGTATGGAAAGGTTGTGCGCATCCAGCCCGACCATGTTTCCATCGCGGACGCGGACGCCATCAACACCATCTACGGCCATGGCAACGGGTTCTTAAAGAGGTGAGGATCCCGCCGGCCGCCCACCGTGTGCTACCGTGAGCCGATGGCCGTGTGGCTGACGGTTCAGTGAATATTACGACGCCTTCGTGTCCATCAGGCGCGGCCTCTTCAACGTCCGAGACCGTGCGGAGCACACGCGGAAACGCAAGATCGTCTCACACACGTTCTCGGCCAAGTCGATCGGCCAGTTTGAACAGTACATCCACGCGAACTTGGAGCTCTTCGTCCGCAAATGGAACGACATCTCGGAGAATCGAAAGAATACGTCGACCGGCTACGCATCCATCGATGCTCTGAACTGGTTCAACTTCCTGGCCTTCGACATCATCGGCGACCTGGCGTTCGGGGCCCCGTTTGGCATGCTCGAGCGCGAGAGAGATGTGGCGGAGATTCGCAAGTCACCCGATGCTCCCCCACAAATGGCTCCGGCCATCCAAGTGCTGAATCGTCGGGGAGAGGTATCGGGCGCTCTCGGCTGCCTGCCCCAGCTCAAGCCCTACGCGCGGTACCTGCCGGATCCGTTCTTCAGCCAGGGGGCCGAGGCCGTGGAAAACCTCGCAGGGATCGCCATCGCCCGCGTGAAACAGCGACTGGAGAATCCCACCGACCGGGTGGACCTCCTGGCCCGTCTCATGGAGGGCAAAGATGCCAACGGCGAGAAACTGGGACGGGAAGAATTGACGGCAGAGGCCCTGACGCAGTTGATTGCCGGCTCCGACACCACCTCCAACACGTCGTGTGCGCTGCTCTACTGGGTCCTGCGGACACCTGGCGTCGTCCAGAAGCTCCAAGAGCAACTCGACGCCCGCATCGGCCCCGGGGTGCCCTACTATGAACAGGTCAAGGATCTCCCCTACGTCCAATATGTCATCAACGAGACAATGCGCATTCACAGCACCAGCTCTCTGGGCCTACCACGCCTCGTGCCCGATGCAACGCCTGAAAATCCCAATCCCAAGCCGGTCGAGATTCTGGGCTATAGCTTTCCCCCTGGCACCGTCCTCAGTGTTCCGGCATACACGATTCACCATTCCAAGGAGATTTGGGGACCTGACGCGGACGAATTTGTCCCGGAGAGGTGGGAGGAGGGCAGGCTCACCCAGAAGCAGAAGGACAGTTTCATTCCTTTTTCCTATGGGCCTCGAGCATGCGTAGGACGGAATGTGGCTGAGATGGAGCTGAAGTGCATTGTGGCGACCGTTTTTAGAAATTTCGAGTTCCGGGACGAGCAGGAGGGTGAAATGCAGACGAGAGAAGGATTTTTGAGGAAGCCATTGGGATATGATGTGGGGATTCGCCGGCGGTCGTGAGACCTTTGGGGATGTTCTGACTTTTGTTCATAGAGCGGCCAGGTGGACATGGGACGAGATCGCACGTGATCACGAAATGGAAAGCGTTCTTTCACCCCAAACTCTTAGCACCGTGGTATTCTAGGTCAATCTCGACCATGATCGAAAGCCAAAGGAGAGGTTACTCCCTCGTTTATATGCAACGTCCCCGGCCACTGTGGACGACAATGGCTTTGAGATGTTCCAAGGTCTCCGAATATTTAGGCCTCCCTACTCGGCTATGCTTACTTTGGTGGAACCGGGGGCGGGCGGTCCTCATTGACCTTCAACGACTTGCGACGGATAACCGGCTGAGGTTCTGGCCTGTTCTTGTTCGAAATCCATACCACCGCTCTGGACCAGATCTTGCGCTTATCATACTCTTTGCCCTCAGGTGTGCCATATCCTTCGATGAGGGGCTGCACAACGGCCTGGATAGGCCGGCCATCGAGGGCGGTATCATTTTCGTCCAGCCTGACGGCCCGTGCGGCCTCCATGTCTTCTGCGGTGACCGAGAAAGAGCGGCACTCGAGTTGTTTCAAGGTCTGATACTTGACGTCGTACTTCTGCGACCAGAGTTGCAGGGCGAACTCGCCGAAATCGACCACGACGTCCCGCAGTTGTTGTTGCTCATCGACGGTGATCCCTGGGTTTATGAGACACGCATATTTCCGTAAGAACTCGGTCGTCGTCTCATTGTACACGTCATTCAGCGCTTTCTTGGCCTCCTCTCCGCTGCTGAGCACACCGACCGTGGTGGCGCGCCAGGCATAGGCGGCACTGGGATTGCCGTGACCTAAGGGCACGAATCACATGTCAGCCTGTCACGGCATCAGACCACAGCCGTATCGCCTACCTTTCAGAAGTTTCTGCAGGATCCCGTGGAGGATGTCGTTTGTGCCCACATATTCAGGTTCGGAACGAGTCATGGGATGGGTCCGGTCTGCAAAGAAGAAGGGCCGCTCGAGAAAGGTGTCACACAGCTTCTTCGCCAGAGCCGCGTTAAGCAAAGTGTCGATGGCCGTTTCGTCCTCAAGGTCGAAACTGAGGCTGTGGTGCCGTGCTCTTGGGTCTGGCCGGATGAACAACCATTCCTTATCCAATTTCTCCAACATCTCGACATCGTTCAGGACCGACATGTCCGTCGAGGCATTCTCGCGCGCCCAGGCGGCCACGTTTTCAAAGAGTTCACCGAAGCGTTTACGAACCTGATCGTCCGGAAGCGAGGTCGACACCGCTTGAGACAGCAGACTCATCGCTGCTTGCTGGGCCCTGGTCACGGAACTTTCCTGTCGATTGATATGGGCCCTGAGGTCCTGGACCTCCATCATCAGCTCCTGGATCCGATTGGACTGGCGCTGCTTCGCCTGCTTGAGCTGGATGACTTCAGAGATGGCCTCCTGTCCGGACACATGCGCCTCATCAGCCTCTCTTCGCAATCGGTTTCTCTCACTCGTCATTTCCTCCAGACTGGCTTGCAGCTTGGATTGGAACCGATAACTTTCCTGCGATTTCCTGGCGTCATCTTGGGCATTTTTGAGTTGCGAACTGGTCCGTGTCCACTGATCGATCGCTTTCTTGCGATCATCCTCGGCTCGAGAAAGCTTGTCGTGCAGCTTCTGGCACGTATCCTCAAGCTGCCTGATCCTCGCATGCTCCGCTGAGCTCGGCTTGATAACTACTCGGCCGAGATCTTCGCGGTCCGGACCTGGCTTGCTTTTACGCAGGACCGGCTTTTCGCGTTTGGGAGCATATGGCTTGTCATCCGTGGATCCACTGGTTGCTGATTTGGTCGCTGAGGTCGATCTGGACTCTCCATGCTCTGGCACGGTCGCTGCGTCCGACATCTTTGATCATTAGCCTTTGGTGAACGGTCTCGTCTGTCGAGAATACCTCCGTGTCCTGCTGTGGTCCGTAACCTCTCCTCGGATCCATGGGAGAGCCCTCACGGCTCCGCCTCGGGGCTGCCGGGTCAACTACCGCATACCCACTGCTTTGAGAAAATCCGCCGGGTGCCCTTAACTCGGTCATGACAGCGTCCTCGGGCCTTCTGGGGCTGATCGCTGGACTCGAGTATGGAGACAAATCGTTCACGACCTGCCTCGCCATTACCGCCGACAAAGTCGACTTTACCGATGAAGAAGGATGGCCAGAGTTGAGAGAGGCTCCGGCACTGGGTTCATTTGGCCTGGGGGCCAGCCTCACCGACGCGATATCACTCGAGACCAAATTCCTCACTCTAGACCAGTTCAGGACATCTTTTCACCCAACCGAACCTCGTATATGCATCCTGAGGCTGTGGTTTCCGAGAACGCGGTCTTGCAGCCTGCTGGCAAGAGCTCCAAAGGCGGTTAGCGCGCTGCAGGCTAAAATGGTATCAGCGTTACAACATTACGAGTAGTTGAAAGAAGCCCGAGTTGACAGACCCATGGCCGATGGGGCGAGGATTGATTTACGTTTTCAGTCGCCTGCTCCTTATTCAAGAGTCAACTTCCTAGCTTCCAGGTGATCATCATTTCATCGACACCCACAATGGGTACTACCGTCGACTCGGTGGTCCCTCCCCAGAGGACGAAATTGATTGTGGGCATAGACTACGGCACTACATATACAGGCAAGTCGCCTCAATGTCTCTCTTCGCTCATGGCTGACCGAAGGAGGTGTTGCTTTTGTCCACCAGAACTCGACAGACTTGAAGGATATCAAAACCTTCACCGACTGGCCAGGAGTTTCGCGGGAGAACAATGAACATTGCGAGAAAACGCCGTCGGTGTATGCGTATGCAGACGAAAACGAGGACCAAGACGGTGAGGACGCTTGGGGCTACGAAGTCGAAGCCGGAAGTCGATCTTATTCCTGGACGAAGCTGTTGCTGGATGCGAAAGCGCTCCCTTCGGCGGATGACGATCCAAATCTTCCGGCGGCAATGCGGTCGGGAATGCTCAGCTTGCCACCGGGGAAAAAGGCCGTCGACTTGGTGGCCGACTACCTGACCAAAGTGCACAAGCACATTATAGAGGCTATCGCTGAGAAACTCGGTGGCCACGATATCCTGGAGGTCACGCCCATCGAGTATTTGCTCACCGTCCCGGCGATTTGGTCCGATGAGGCCAAGTTTGGGACCCGGGAGGCCGCTTTGAGAGCGGGATTTGGCGCCAGGCCGGGGGACGAGGTGAACTTGGTTCCCGAGCCAGAAGCCGCGGCTTTGTTGGCCCTGAAAGCGAGTGCCGACCAAACGGATGATCTAGTCAAGCCAGACACGGGTGTGCTTGTGTGCGACTGTGGCGGCGGCACTGTCGACATCACCAGTTATACTGTGGCCCGAACACAACCGAGACTGGTGCTGAACGAGTCCAGCACCGGCCGCGGGGGCAAGTGCGGCGGCACGTTTATTGATCGTAATCTGCACGCCCTCCTGACGAAGCGATACAAAGAGGCCTTCTCCTCCCTTCCGGCCGATCGGATCGGACCCAACAGTCGCTTTATGACCGCTTTCGAGGCAAGAAAACAGGCCTTCAGCATCAACACCACCCGCAAAACCGTCAAACTGCCGCTGAAAATCCCAGCTTTCGAGAAAGCACCCAACAAGATCGTGGGTTACGATAAGAAGTATGACGAGCTGATCTTGTCCGAGCGTGACATGCTCGACTGCTTCGAGCCGGTCGTGGACAAGATCATCGGCCTGATCGAGGCACAGCTCAAGGCCATCAGCCAGGCCGGTCAGCCGGACGTCAAGACCGTTGTCCTCGTCGGTGGACTGGGCTGCTCGCGGCATGTGCGGGAGTGTGTCGGACGATGGTGCAACGAGCGCAGCATCAGAATGGTGACGCCGTGGTCTGGAGCGTAAGTGGACCGTGATCAGCGAATGCCTTTGAGGGCTGACGAGTGCTTCACAGCTGGTCTGCCGTTGCCAGAGGGGCTGCCTTGCACGGCCTGGGCGCCGTCAAAGTCGAGAAGCGCATGCTCCGCCGACATTATGGTCAAGAAGTGTGTCGGGCATTCAGGCCGGGAATTGATCCCACCTCGGGTCCACGGTGGGAAACTCGGTGGAAGAATTTGTTCACAGATGAACTCATGATTTGGGGTCACATGAGCTGGATCCTGGCCAAGGTACCTCTCCCCAGGCCAAAAGCAAATCAGCATGCTGAGACAGACCAGAACTCCGTGTTTGATGACACCACCGAAGCTGAGTACTCATGGAGCTTGCATCACACCCAAGGCCAAGCGCGAACCACCACCAACATCCTGTACTCATGCAGCCTGAACGAAGCTCCCGACGACGCCGACCATAACCGTGAGTTTGTCTTCTGTCTTCTGTCACTGATTTGCCACCACGTCCTCTGGCCTTTTTCTGACCGGCAATGCCATCTCAGGGATTGAAAGGGTCGGAACACTAAAGGTCAACTTTGCCCACGTCGACCTGGACAATTTCCCCTGCAAGGTGAACGAGCACGGCAAGAAGGTCTGGAAGATCTTGATTCAGGTCTTTATCCGGCTGGGCGACCGACAGGGTACTCTGGCATTGAGGTGTGTCATCTGCGGCAAGGACGCGGGCGAGGCTTCGATCGACTTTAATGAGCATTGAGCATTGCTGCACTCAATCACTCGCTTCACACGAGTTTCTACATGTCGGAAGAACACCGCTACATGTAAGTAGAAGGAGTATTATTCAGGTACCCCTATTGGTCATAGAGCTCAGTGACCTCGCCAAACTACGGTTCATGGAGGAGGAGCCTCTTAACTCTTACCAGGCAATCTTCGTGCTCACGTGTGCCGTCAGAGGCGGACCTGTCTCTCCACCATATCGGGTCCAAAACCTGCCACCACCAATTCAACTCGGATTCTTATTTCCCATACCTTTACCCGTTTTACGATCCAAGAGAAGTCAGGGCGGGCATAAACAGCGTGGAGAGCCCACCAGTGAAAGGGGCCAGGATAGCACACAGTGCACCGCCGCCAATCTTTGCCCACAGCGCGGCCTTGCTTTTTCTTTTCTGATTCTTCAGTTCCTGGATCTCCAGCTCAAGGCGATACTTCTCCGCGGCGCCGGCCGACTGTTTCTCCTGGTAGATGCGCACAATTTCGGCGTTGATGGCTTCCAGTTGCTCCTTGTGCTCCTGGATGGCATGATCTCGTTCGCTGCGGTACCGCTGCAGTTCCTCCTCGTGTCTGTGGTGGTCCTCGACACGCGCCTGGTTCATCTGCTCCTCTATGCGGCGAAGGGCTGCCTCAGAGTCGTCCAGAGCCTTTTGAACACGTCGATCGGAATCTGCGCGCTCCAGCGTCAGTTGCTGCTCGAGCTTCAGGATCTGGGCATCTCTTTCCTTCCGCTCTTCGACCATCCGCAGCAGCTGATCCTGGAAAGCCTGCTCCATCCTCCGCATGTCTTCACTCCGGTCGCGCTCGAGCGCGGTCTGTTCCCGCTGCATGCGGACAAGCTCTTTTTCCTTTTCCCGGCGTTCCATGGCCAGAACCTCCTGCATCTCGGCGTCCCGGTCTCGAAGGGCTTTCTTCATCTTCTCCTCCAGAGCAACCAGCTCCTGTTGATGTTGCTCTGCGAGCTGCGCGATTTCCACATTCAGCGCGGCGCCGGCTTGGGTGTCTTTGACCTTCAGTCCTTGGTCGACCATTTCTTCCTGGATCTTCAACGTCACCCGTTCTTTGTCCATAAACTCGCGCAGGATATCATGTGCCGACTCGGTCGTGTTCTGGAACCGACGAACTTTCGAGCCTTTGGACACCATGTAACCCCACCAGGCCTGAGTTTCGACCATCTCCTCCTCTCGCTTCTTTGCCGTCTTGAAGTCCTCCTTGTCCCAGAAGGTCGTCAGGAGGGTGACATTCTTCAAGGGGTCTTCTCCGCAAAGGTTTCGTATGACAGACAGGTTTCGCAGCAACGTGTTTGTCATCCGGTTGTCGGTGATGCGATGGACGTATATGATACCCGCCAGCTTCAACTTGGACTTGTATAACGCACTGAACGTCTCAGCGAGCTCGGCAAGGATGTCAGCGTCCAGCCGGTAAGTGTCATCGAAGCCAGGGGTGTCGAAGAGGAGGACAGGTCCCCCATCTAGCTCAAACTGATATTGCTGGATCTCTTCGGTGCCTATGAAAGCCATCAGATCGGAAAATCTTCTCGGAGAGGTCGTATTTTTGCCCGGGGAGATGGGGAAGAAGTACTTACAAGATTGCATTCCGTGGCCCACTTGGACCCTCTCAGAATTGGTTGCATGCTTGATAAAGTTGCTCTTTCCTGATCCCGTCACACCCATCACCGCGATCGCAGTGATGTTGGCGACCTCTTCGGCAGTGAAAGTATCCGATTTCTCTTGCATCTGAGATGGTTCGGACCTCATGGCCCGTCTTCTTCACTCAAGGACAGAGTCCACTCACAAGCAGTCACGTTATACGTCCAGGCGACAGTGAGCTCAATGCTAATGTATCAGTTGAGAACCCAACCTTGACTGGCAGAACAAAACCATACGAGCGTCAAGGTTGCAGACCGACGACTGACACACTGAAAGGTTTATTGAGAGACTGAAGAACTCGGATCGCGAGGGGCTGACAGCCAGAATGTCGGGCTGTCGACTTCAAGTGCCGTCGGTGTATTGCCATTACAGCGTGTATTGGGCTGCATGATGCACAGAGCTAGGACCTGTTAGCGTCGCCTGGTCTCATTTTACCACATCCAGCCTGATCAAGAAGAATCCCCTGCTCAGCGTAAATTTTATACTGAGAAGCGCCATTCAAGCCAAGAATAGGTAATTGGAAGGTTCCAAGTCCACTATCACCTCGCTACTTTCAGCCTCACCGCTTTTACTCTGAAGATGGGAACGGTCATGGGGCACTCGACCTAACCTCCCAGATAACCGAAGAGTATTGCTCGCAGCACCCTATCCTCCATTCCAACACTGGATCCAAATTTGGGGGGCTCTGAGTGCTGAGAATAGTCTCGAAAGACAAAGCGGTTTGAGGTCGACTGAAGTTCTGCTGGGGTGTTGATTTTGGGACACGGGGGCTGGCCAACATTACCTGCGTTTGGAGAGCTTGGAGTCTCTCAGAACTGACCTACACAGTCACAATCCTAACCACACCTTTGTCCATTGCAATGTCACTTTGGTGAATTGACAGATCCTGGTGATGAACCAAGCAAGCTGATTTATTCCAAGAGACGGCCTACGGTGGTGTTGTAGCGGCCAGAGGCAACGCGGTCACGTGACCTGACACACCTGTTGCCAACAGCTGGGGAGAGGAGACACAGCGAGTCTGATTCCGGAACGCCTCCTTGGAGCTATTTTATACATGGAGAAGTATTGGTGATTTTCCCCCAAGTCGGCCTTTGGGATTTCCTGCCCGCTAAGGAGGCAGCTACGTTGTAGACGGGTGATGAGATCACACGAGACAGAGTGTGTATAGGCACAACTGTAGTTTAAACTAATCTCTAAACCAGAAGGGAGACTGAGGCGGCCACCCTATATACGCCGTTGTAGGCTGCTTCTGGCACAAATGGATAGAGCCGACAGGAACTTCTACCAAGAACGCACCTATTTCCAGGTCAAGAACTCACCTGAATTTGTGTCATTATCAGTCTCTTGGAAGATGAACCAACCATATAATTTCATTGATTAGTTAACCACCTAATGTGGTGTTACAAGTCGGGAGATTACGTGAAATGGCTCCTGCTACTGAACAGCAATCACAAGGGGTTAGAGGCTGCTGGTGTGATGGATCAAAGAAGCCGGGTTCAAGACATTCAGGACAAACAGCGCACCCTCTAGACGTTTGTCGCACTGCCAAAGAGCAGAGACGCGACTTGGGCGAGAAGATTGCATTTCGGCCGGCCGTCCATTGTTGCCGTCCATTGTTTGGCAAGCTGGCTTCAAATTCATGTCCATCACCTCGCCCGCATTATTCCGGATCTTCATCGACATCTACAGCTTGATCCAGCTGACCATGAGCCGCATCGCTGCCGCCAAGGCATACGGGCAATAGGGACTGAGTGTCTTTGTCATTTCTGTTCAACAGGACCGAGGAGCGATGGATCAGTCTGTGAGATTGCTTGTCCAGTTCTCACCCGTATCCGTGGGTACCGAAGGCAGGAGATGGTGGCTTGCACGAGAAGGAGTTGCGAAGCAGCGATTGTGACGGAGGAAGAGGGTCAGATTGAGAAGGTCGAGGGCGAGGAGGAGTAACGACGGAGGTGCCACGTCATTCGACAGGCCGCACGTTGGACGCATGCAATTCAACATGCCGGTGCTGCCGATACCCCTGTAGGTGCTGGGAAGCGACAATCCAATCCACGGGAAGAAAATCATGGCCAGATTCGAGACGAGGACCAGGTCCTCTTGGTGCACAGCAAAGTCATCGACGAGCATGAGCACGGGGGCCTGCTCTAAGCCGTGGAGGGTGGGCCAGAAGGTCCGGCCAGTCATTTCACATACGATGCCGAGCGCCAGGGAGATTTGCTGATCCGCCGCTGGGAGAGAGTGGCCGTCGCACCAGGAGAAGGAGCAACGCTCAATGGCATCATCACCACCAACCGCGACAGAGGATTGAGAGAGGTGACCGACTCGTCGTATGGCTCTGCACATGCAAAGAGACTATGAAGTCGGAGGACCAAACGCATCCTCGTCAAGATGATAGAGGTCCATCGATCGCCTTCACCTTCACGTACAAAATCTGCACTCCATCAGAGGGCTGTTTGCTTTTGGATCACCCAGGTGTCCCGACCCACAGGAGATTATGCACGTTATGATGTTGCATGAAGGAGGAGGAGGGTGATGGCGGTGGTAATGATAGTGGTCATTGTTTCGATGTCGCAGCACCGTGCTGGCGGCCAATAGATAGGACCAGTGTGCTCCGATACCCCTTCCGGCAGGCACATGCGAACTTGTCCGCAACATGACCGTCAAGGCACCAGGAACTCCGGCCGGCCCTGGTCGCCACGCCGTCCCCCTTGAAAGGGGCTGACATCACCTGCTTGGTGATCAAAACCAAGTCAACGAATTGAAAATCATACCGAAGCGTTCCACCCGGATGCGGAGATAAACGAGTTGGGATCAAGATTTTTTCTTTGCTGCGGAAGAGAAAGGTGGAGACAAAGCCGGAGGCAAGATCGAGATTCAAGACTTTTAGATGCTCCTGACACAGCAAATGAGAGACGATTTCGCACAGGCTTGCCCAAGCAACCCCAAGCCTCGTCCGATGTCGTTTCAGAACGGTGATTTAAGGTACAGTATTAGACTGTGGCACTGGAAGGGTGGCCACTGAGTCGGGCGGGCCAGCGAGCGAGACAGGACCCTGATTAGTGAGTTAGAGGTGGCGCCGGCACTGGGCCAGGCGCTGCTGGCGAAATGAAAAGGCTCTACACCATCTTGGCAGACAGAACATGAGAGAAATGCGGGGGTTCAGGGACAGTACAACATACATTTCTGTTCATATTCAGCAGCAAATCACCATGGCAGCACGGAGCCTGTCCTGTACACGGCTTGAGGAGTGATGAACCGATGATGATTGATAGCTGTTGCGTGGAGTAGCGTCGCAGTTGGTCTGAGTTATCAGTGACTAGCAAACGACCAGCGAGCTAAGGCGAATGTTCGCCTTGCTCGATATCCTGACTCGCCAACAGCCTCCTCTTTCCGCTGGGCCTCGTGGCAAGTCGCCACGACATTTTCGCGCCCGAGCGCAGATCGCAGATCGCGGGATGGCAAGCAGCGAAGGCGGAACGAGACTTCTAGTCGCACTGGACCGTCGACACCGCGCAGACAGACCAGGGTTCTATGCTCGCCGTCCGCGATGAGAGAGTTCATGACCAGTGTACGGGTTGGACGGAGTGTCCAAACTCTGAATATGCCGCTCTAACCATCTTCTGGGTGGGAGGAAGAGCTGCTCACTGGTCACTGTACCGAAGAGGCTGGTCTCCGATACACCCCATCATCCCGGCTGACCTTATCTTTCTCCTCTCACCGAGTCGCGCGGCCCCCCCCATGCCCACTGATAAGTTAGCCAGCATCAACTTGCCCAATGCAGCATTAGCACCACTTCCAGCACTTACCCGTGCACCACTCGGTGACCCGATTGTCGCTTGAGGCGGCGGTGCGCCGCTGCGACGACAATAATAATAAGGTAGGTATATCCTCCTCTCCCTCCGTCCTGTGTTCGCCACTCAAGACATAACGCCGGTCGGCCTGTCCAGTTTCGTTGCTCAGACAGTTGGCGTGTTGTGAATCAGGTTTCCGAGAGCGACTTTGCGAGAGGAAGCTTCGTCATCAGTCCACGGATACAGGTCGTCCCCCACGAAACGAAACGACGATTCCCCTTGCTACCGCCACCATGAGCGCAGACCGTAAAGTGAGCGTGGTGTCGACGGAGCACCGCCGCAAGTCGGTCGCTGAAGAGCCCGTCACGTCGGTCCTGGCGCCCGGAGAGGTCGCTATCTTCGATCGTGAACTCAATTCCGACGAAGAGGTGCTGGCGGCGCTTGGTTACAAGTATGTGCCATCTGTGGGTGGAATTGAGGCGAAAGTGCTGATTTTTTTCCCTCGCCAGGCCCGAGTTCAAGCGTGAATTCTCTCTGTGGACGTCGTTCTGCGTCTCGTTCGCCGTTCTGGGTCTGCTACCGTCATTCGCGTCGACGGTTTGGTACGGCATGGGTTATGCGGGAACTCCCGGTATGGTCTGGGGCTGGTTGATTGCCATGGGCTTCATTCAATGCGTGGCCATGGGAATGGGTATGATCTCTCCCCGGTGCTTTTCGTCCGAGACTGACTGGAGATGTGCAGCCGAGCTTTGCTCCTCCATGCCCACGTCGGGCGGCTTGTACTACGCCTCGGCCGTCCTCGCGCCTCCCGGATATGGTCCTTTCGCGGCCTGGATCACGGGCTGGTCCAACTGGTTGTCCCAGGTCACCGGTGCTCCGTCCGTCAACTACTCATTGGCGTCGATGATTCTGGCGGCCGGGTCCATCAACAACCCGAACTACGTGCCGACCAACTATCAAGTCTGGCTCCTGACGACCTTGCTTATGATCATCCACGCCTGTATCTCCTCGATGCCGACCAAGTGGATTGCTCAGTTCAATTCGTATGGCAGCACGTTCAACATCATTGCTCTTGTCATCGTCATCATCACCATCCCCGCGGGCAACAACCGGGAGTCGCAAGGCCTGCCCAAGTTCACCAAATCCAGCACGGTTTGGGGCAACTTCTATGAAGGCACCGACTTTCCCAACGGGATCGCCATTCTCATGTCGTTCATTGCCGTCATCTGGACCATGTCGGGCTACGACGCGCCGTTCCATCTGTCGGAAGAGTGCAGCAACGCCAATATCGCGAGTCCTCGGGCTATCGTCATGACATCGGGATTTGGGGGTTTGTTTGGATGGTTCCTCCAACTCGTCGTGGCATATACCGTCATCAGCATCGATGACGTGCTCAACTCTGATCTTGGTCAGCCCTGGGCGTCGTACTTGTTGCAAGTGCTCCCCAAGAACACGGCACTGGCCCTCCTCTCCCTGACCATCATTGCCGGTTTCTCCATGGGCCAGGGATGCATGGTGGCTGCTTCACGCGTCACCTTCGCCTACGCCCGCGACGGCTGCTTTCCCTTGTCCCGGTTCTGGGCTCAGGTCAACCCGTTGACCAAGACTCCCGTCAATGCGGTGTGGTTCAACACCGTCATTGGTATTTTGCTCACACTCCTTCTCTTTGGAGGTAGTGTGGCCATCGGCGCCATCTTCAGCGTCGGCGCCATTGGGGCTTTCGTCGCCTTTACCATCCCCATCACCATCCGCACCTTCTTTGTCGGTGACCGCTTCCGTCGCGGCCCCTGGCACCTGGGCAAGTTTTCCTACCCCATCGGCGTCGCGTCCACCTGCTTCACCTCGTTGATGATTCCGATCCTGTGTCTGCCCAGCGTCAGGGGCAGTGATTTGAACGCCTCTCTCATGAATTGGACCTGCCTCGTCTGGGGAGGACCCATGTTGATGGTTTTGATCTGGTGGGTCGTTGATGCTCGCAAGTGGTTCCGCGGACCGAAAGTCAACATTGAGCATATGATGCTGGGGCGTGAAGGAAATGTTCTCGAGGCCAAGGACCCGAGTGAGTCGGGCAGTCAGAGTGGATCTGCCAACGCGACCAGCACCGACGTCGATAAGAAAGCTGCCGAGATGGCATGAGGAGGTTTAATGATACTCAATCAATTATGTGTGACATAGTGTCGACATCTCGACTTTCTTGGTGCGCCTGTAGCATCAAATTATGGTAGCAGTTGTAGTGAATTTTCTTAGCCCAAGTGAGGGACCAGACTTGAAAACGCCGGAGCATGCTCACTTCAGATTGGTATCGTTTCCGACTCTCCAAATGCCCCCGCCGATCAGAAGCAGCAGCTGTAAGGATATCACATCACTCGACTGTGATCACACATATGGGCGCCAGTCTCGTGACTACGCGGATCTGGCGCGTGCCAGATGTCAAGGCCAAGGCTTTTGTATCTCCTCCAACCTGGAGACTTTGTCTCTCCACGGTCACCCATTCTGTGACACAGCATGAGGGACGGTTTCTGGTGGAATGGCACGGCGTCCCAGATCGCCCTCCATGCACAACCGCCTGTTGGGGACGAGGATCCCTCATCCATCCTCGACCAACTTCAATTACAGTAATGAGGATTTTCCGTCCCCGCCGTCGAAGCGAATCAAGACCGATGCTGCTGTTCTCCCCGGCCAAAGTAATCCAACAGGCCAACTGAAGACCCTGGTGCCGGACTCGGAAGATGACGGGGATGGCGATGGCGATGGTGACGAGGATGATGAACCGCAGCAGCATCGCGGGGAGGTGCCGTCGGTGCGGGCTACTCAATTGGAGACTACGCTGCCGCCGGTGCAGACGGACGAGGAGGCCATCGAGGCATACGCGGTTTACAAGGCGGAAGAGCAAGCCCTGCAACGAGAGCGGCGAGATCAAGACGAGGGGAACATGCGGCCCAGAGAGATGGCCTCATCTTCTCGAGGCCGGAGCTCGATCTACGTCGACGCATTCAATCTCGCGCTCGACACCGTGTTGGAGGAGGAAGCACACCTCTTTGACGAGGCCGAGACGAAGGTGTTTGAAGAGTGGAGAGGGCTGGAGTATGAGAGTCAGTATTTATACGTCCGGCTGTTCCTGAGGAAAACGAGCAAGTGGTTCAGGGTCAAGGACTTGCAATATTATAGCGACATCACCAACATTGACGCCACCGTCGAGGATCTGCAAAAGGTGCGAGTGTTGCCACAGACGGAGGATGAAGTGCCGCGTCATCCAGCTGAGCTGGAGCCGCCCGAGGGGTCGAGGTTAGGTGAGGCCTTCTCCTTCGCTGAGTGTTCGTCCGATCATATCACGACGTTGGATGAGGCCAGCAGTCTGCTCTTACTGGACGAGTTGAAGAGCCTGGCCAAAGAGGTCAAGGTCCAGGGCAAGAATAAACGCGAGTTGTTGCACAACTTTCGCCAGACAAGTGGGAAGCAAGCTGGACTGGGCTTTACAGAACGACGGCGGACCGAGACCGAGGAGTCGAGTGCACTGTCCGAGGACGGAAGACCGAGTAATGAGGAGGACGAGAATGACAGGGACAATGGGTCATCACGACAGACCCCGACCCCGCATCATAGGAAAAATCGGGATGCACATTTCACCAAGAAAATTCTGGATCAGACCGGACGGTGCATCCGTCTCTCGCTCAGCCCCTTGAAACTCTTCGAACGCGTTCACCTGGTCTTCTACCGCAGCACGGAATGGACCGAGAAGAGTCTGACCACGTTGATTCTCGCGAAGATCTCGCGACGCAACTTTCCCGGATATATCGTGAGCCGGTCGACCACAATCTTCGATTCGCGAGCGTTGTTGCTGGAGTTCGAGGCGAGTCTTCGCACGCAGTTTCGCGTCGACAACGTTCTCGAATTCCACGGGACACCTGGGCGCAAGCAGCTGGAAGAACTCAAAACAATCGCCTTTGAAGCCGTGTATCCGCGATGGAAGGCCCTGCTTGCCTCGGAGCAGCGGAAAGAAGACCGTGTATATGAGAGCGGGGAAGGAGCATACTTACGCCGCTTTAGCCCGGCATGGGCGTATACACGCATTGTGCACAAGGGCCTTCACGCCCTCGCCCGGTTCAAAGAGCACCGGCGTGAACACGACATCCTGACCGAATTGCTGGACCAGCGCCTGTTCCATGCTGCGCGCCGTGGCGTGTGGTACCAGCGCAAAGCCTTGCTGGAGGAACATTACATGCACACATTGATGCCAACCGAGGGACGCGCGCCTGAGGCGAACAAGAAACATTGGAAGCGGGTCGCACTACGAACGTGTGAGCAAGGACTCGAGGACGGAGAGTGCCATGTGATTTACCACTATGATTTGCAGAAACGGATCAAGAAGCTGGAGAAGCAACTGCGTGTGCCGGTCAGAGAGCAGCACGACTTTGGACACGTCCGGTTGGCAAAGGCGGTGGAAAGGGAGGTATGGGGCGTGAAAATAGAGAGGGAGGGAGAAGACACGCCGGTTGGGAGGAATCTGGGTCGAATGAACAGCGTCCACGAGTCTGATGTCGGCGTCGCTAATCAGAAAGGAAACAACATCTCATCCGGGCCAAACACCAATGGTTCCAATGTCGGAGTCAAAACTATCTGGCTCGATGACCATCTCTCTTGTCCGTCCGCCTCTGGGTCCTCCGATATTGACTCTTCAGTGTCCCAGTATGTCTCTGTCGAGTCTCTTGCGCTGTCTCACTACCGGCACACACCATCCCTGCAATACAAAGGCTACCACACCGAATCCGGGCTCCTCCGCCACCTCTTCGGCCTTCTTTTCTACGATATCCTCTTCTTCACGCCTTACATCCCCAACGTGTTTCAGACTCCCTACCAAACCTGCCCGCTCGACCTCCACACTGACAGTTTCTACGGCGCCCGCATCTCCGAGATCAACGGGCGTATCAACGAAATCTGCAACGGCAAAGCGCTGGAGATCGCGATGCAGACCTGGGACCTGGGATATGAGAAACGACTGTGCATTGTCGGCGTCAAATGGGACGAGTTCGACAAGGACGATCTGACAGAGATCTTGCAGTGTTGGGACCCAAACGCTCTGGGCACGGTCATGCGTGTCATGGCGCAGGAATACGGCGCCAGATCAGGCGGTGTGCCGGATTTGTTTTTGTGGAAGGTCTATGACCACCACGATCCGCGTCCCACTCCTCACATTGACTCCAGCCTCCAGAGGGTGTCGCGTTCTCCAGACTCACATTCAGCCAAGTCCGACAGCAACGGACACGTACACGGCTACGCTCACGGACGCAGTCACGGCCGTCGATACGGCGAAGTCGTCTTCGTCGAAGTCAAGTCGGCCAACGACCGGCTCAGCGACACCCAGCGCCTCTGGATCTCTGTGCTCCTGGCTGCGGGCGTCAAAGTCGAGCTGTGCCACGTCATGGCGAAGGAGGTCCGTATGATTTAGATGTGAATGTTAATAGCCGGGAGGGAAAAACAGAAGATTGACACCACTGCTCATGCATCGTGGGATGGTACTCTGTCGTCCTTGACAGAGGCAGACACCTTGACCTGGAACTGCCGCCAGACGCCAATACGAGAAGCAAGCCAAATCAGCTCACCCGTCGCCGCGTTAGACTGCCCCAATGGAACCGGGTAAAGGCAACTGCACGCTGCTCGAGCTAGTTCATTTCTGCTTACCACGACCATTTACTCGACAATAGGCCATACTCGAGCAGTGCCGTGTCTGATGGCGTCGCATTAATTCCTGTCCTCTTTGTCCCTCCTCTCAGCGTGGATGATGAGGCAGTAGTCTGCGGGCACTGCGGGCATGTAAAGTCCATAAAAGGTTTTTAAAATTTATATGGAGGGAAGATGGGAAGGAAGAAGTAAAAGGCAGGCCCCAAAAAACCCAAACAATCCAGTCCAGTCTATGTCACCTCTGGAAAATGCTCCACCCGCTCAACCATGAAGCAATGACACAACGCCACGTCTCAGCCTTCATCTCTGCCTCTCTACCTCTTGACCTTCTCTATTCCTTCTATTAGTATAATGTACATGCAATACTCTGCAATTCCACATCACCGCCCTACCGAATTGTGGCCCTGACTGTCACTAGGATTGTCGATGAAGGCCTGAGCTCTCAAATTCATGCAGAGGCCGCTCTGCCACTCCCAAACGGTAGGCCAGCCCACACACGCCCTTTCGCATCCTCAGGCATCCGGATCTTGCCAAAGTTATTGTCCAAATCTAACAGAATCTTGAGCGCGTTGCGACTCCTCAGATACGGCATGGGAGCCTTGGCCTCGCGCAAGCCGAAGCCTGACTCCGTCTTGCCCGCTGCACTCTGGAGTGCCTGGGCCTGCTCGCTGCCCGGGAACGGCAGCACGTGCCTGAGGACTTCGTACGCAGCGAGGGTGAAGCCAAACTGCGGCGAGGATCGCAGGATACGGGCTGGTCCACCCTTGAAGAATGCCCTGAATCCCTCATCGCGGTACACCTTGCGGGCGCAGTCGACGAGTCCAGAGTACGTCACCTCACCTTTTCGGGCTTCGACCTGCAGTCGAGTCTTGATCACGTCGCACGGGGTCGTCAGATACGCGGCCGGCATACCGGCAATCGCACCGGACATGAGAAGTTGCAAGACGCCTAGCTTCCTCGTCGGAGTCTCGCCGAAGAAGTCTCTCTTGAGGTGATTGTATGTTGGGAAATAGATGGCCGAGAATGGCACGTCCCGGAGGAGACATGCAGAGGCGCCTTTGTACAGTCCGACAATGCCCAAGTTCCGCACGATCCACATGGCCGAACGCTTCGGCATGGCGTCTGATTTCTTGGCTAGCTCTCCTTGGACCTGCAATCGGATCTTGACGATCTCCAACGGGTTGGTGAAAACCTGACAGACGCGTTAGATCCGGGGCAGGTGGGGTGATGTTGGGCGGAGGGAGCAGTCATCGATCACCGGCTCAATGATCACGGGCCACTTACCACTTGACAAGCACCGGCGGAACCTCCGGCAAGAATTTCAGCAGCTAAATGAATTTTATGGGTCTGTTTGTCTGTAAAGTATCCTCGGACCACGTCGTTGACGGTAAGCTTGATGGCTTTTTCCGGGGCGACACCAACCAGCTGTGGTAACACACCCGCGTACAAGCCTCGAAAGCCCTCATTGCGGATAATCTTCCGGGCACAGTCGATCGAGTTGTTGTAGAGGCGGTCCCCAGGTCGAACGACACGCTGATTCTGCATCCGGGTCTTGACCAAGTCGATTGGATAGACCATGAAAGCGCCAAAGGCACCGGCAATGCTGCCGAGCCCAAAGCTGTGCGCCGAATGCAGCAAGCCTTGGAGAAGCTGCATCGGCTGCGATACGACCTCGGCGACCACTTCAGACAAGGCATTCGCTTTGGCTTCCGTCGTCTGCCAACTGGTATCCAAGACTTTGGCAAAGTCGTCGAGAGACAGCCGTCCCGACGGTGCATCCATGCCGGCGAAGTGAAACAAGATGTCGGCCTCCATCGGGGTGTACAGCGAGAACCGGGTCAATCGTGCGGCCTCGTTGAGAAAATCGGTCCGATCAATCCGGCCGTCTTTTGATTTGGATGTCGCATTTCTGATGATCAGGTCAAGGAAGTCCATCTCGCGGAGGACGTTCTGGAACGCCCGGACATTCGCGTACGAGATCTTGGTGCCCGTGGAGATGTTGCAGAGTGTGGGCAGATTCTCCAGCACGTGGTCGGACAGCTTATGTCCGGCCGTGGCTCGGATGATGCGCTCAAAATCTTGCGGGTCAATGTATCCGTCGTTGTCCGTGTCGTACAGATGGAAGGCCTGTCTTATCCTTTCACCCTGCAGGCCGCGCATCATCTGAGCAAATTGTAAATATGTCATCTCATGCCGCTTCTTTTTGCCGCCAATGTATAACGACGCCCATTCAGAATTCCAATCAAACGGTATGCTGTCTTTTCCTTGGTTCTGTTCATACATCTTTTGGAAGGCATCCGACTTGATCGAGCCGGTGCCCTCGGCATCGAACAGCCTGAACGCGATCTCGTACTCGGCGTCGGGTTTGGCCAGTAAATTATCAAAGGCGGCCCACTCGGACATTGTGATCCTGCCACGCTTATGCCAATCGGCCACCTGAAACAGGATGCCATATTGTTCGCGTTTTATCTTGTGCTGGACGGACGCGGCAGGTCAGCATTGATTTCCAGATCGGATGCCATCGTCGCCACCACCACTCACATAATCTTCTTCTGGCGGCGCGATGGCATTGATGAAGTCCTCCTGAGTCATGTACAGCTCGCCGTCCTCGCCTTTTCTGGCGTGTTGCACGAAGGTCGCCCGTGATTCCTGTGAGAGGCTCGCAGGTGGCGCCGTGGTCCCCAGCAGGGACTCTTTGACGCTTTCCGTCAGCGCGGCCATCGCGGTCGGGAGTGATGGTAGTGATGGCGGTGATGGCGGTGAGCCAGATAAAGGAACGGCCCCGGGGGCCGACGGGAACGGTCTCTGTACTGAGAGTCAAAACGACCAAGTGATCAAGAGGTTGATAAAGCAACAAGGAAGACCGCGTCGTATGAAGCGGTGACTGCGATTCAAAGCACTCTAAACGCTGACGGGAAGAGGAATCCGGGGAAATAAAAATGGTGCACGCTTTCGAGAGTGCATGGACCGATCTCGGAAATCCAGAAATTTTGAGGGAGGCGGCCAGGCACGCTCCAAAGCCCGGGCCGCAATCGACAGGGGTGTCGCTAAGAGCTTCTAGTCTGAGCGATTTGTCGGGCACCTTTCCCAAGATGATTAGGACATCGGCTATAACGGATGGTGCCATCAAAATTTAGTGCTTGGCGCTTGCGGCTTGTGCAGCTCTAACTCCGTCTAGCCGATCCCTGTCCAAAGGACAAACGCTGGTGCAGCAGATACAATCTCGCATTGGCAATCCACGACTGCCATCAACATGTCCTGGAGACTAAACAAGTCTGAACAAAGGCATCTCAGAGCCCGGCAGGCAACGCCAATACAAAAACGCCCTGTTGTTACATGGCAAAGCAGGCCGTCAGACTTGAAAAAAAGGGGGTGTAGCCAAAAATCGTCCATCATCGGTCCCCTAAGATGGATACCCATATGGACCAGTGGTTGTTTGCTGCAGAATGTGATCGAGACTGGGGGCGGTAGTGACCGGGAGGCTGCCCAGTTCGCTGGCACGACGACTATGCGCCGAAACGCTCAGAGCGATCCCACTATCATCATTGTTTTCATACTCGTCGTTGGAAGATCCATGATCATACTCGCTCAGTGCGCCTTGAGCAGAGCTGGCCAGTGACCTGGCCCGATGATGCCGCGGTGCTCGCGTGACTTTGAGCCCTTTTAACCCTTGTTGGTAACACTGCATACGGTCAGCTTTCTTAGCCATGTCGGGTCGGGAGAGGGACCATCATGACATACGACCTTCTCCACATCCTCCCACTTTTCGCCGACGAGGTCGCTGAGAGGTCGCCAGATGCTTTCTCGGACGCCTGGTCGATTGTACTGTGAGATGACCCGGCGAATCCGGGCCTCGTCCCAGTCGGTTTCACGGAGTTTCGCCATCACCCGCTCGTGTCTCTTCCGGCAGGCATTTCCCGACTTATTGGGAAAGTGTCGTTTATGGATCTCCTCCCAGGCGAGGCCTTGGCTCTTTGCTTCCACCAGCAGGTTATCCTCCTCGGTCGTCCACGGAGAGCTCTGGCCCGGCTTCGGGAGAGGCTCGTGGGGCGTCATTGGGGCGCGCATGGCCGGTGGGGGGCGCATGGATTGAGCCATGTAGAAGTTGGACGTCGACATGGGTGGTGGATGATGGTATTGCATATGAGGGTCCGACCAGCCCATCCCGGCGGTCTGTTGGCTGGCAGGCCACGCCGGCATCGGTGCGGCGATCGCAGTGGCCATCTTGGTCGAAGGCCGCAGTTCGTACGGGACGGATCGTTGTGTCGGTCGTTTCGTTGCACGCTTGGGCATCAGCTCCCTGAAGTCGTTGTCGGTGACGACAGCCTCGGCAAGGTGGCCAGAAAGGCTGGGTCGAAGACAGATTCCCACACACGATTATTAGGATTATGACGAGGTCAAATGGCCGGAACGAACGTGCGAAAGGAGTAAGCGAAACGATTGAACGCAGTCCATATGATGATGGTCTGGGAGCGGATAGAGAGACGAGTTGCGCAACCGTGGACGACTCTGTGCCTTGTCAGAGCCTTAAGAGAGATCGCGAGCACCACCACAAGCCCGCGACTTGAAGAATCCAAAACGTGCGGGCGTCAATTTCAGAATAGAGATGGGCGAAACTGCACGGTCGAACTTAGTTTGGCTTCACAAGTATACTTCTGAAGCGACATCCCCAAGCGCAGCGTTCGCGACGAGTTTCGTGCATGCAAGAGAAGCACCACGAATCAGCGCCGGTCAGACCCGTCATTGGTGGTCGGCTGTCGTCGAGGAATGTGAAACTGGCCCCGCCATGCGCGCAGAACGCCAACGGAACCTGTGGCCATGGGACCCTTTGGAAGTATATTTGGCAAAAGTCCTTTGGGAGATCCACATGGCGCAGTCGAGGGGCTGCTTCGGCGGCTGTTGAAAGGGTAGAAGCTCTAGCAGCCGCCGACGGTCCAGTGCGGGATCACGACAACCCGGCGGTGGCGAGTCCGGAGATGTTTGGGGGGACCCTCTCTTCACCAGGCAGGCCCTGTAACCGCGGATGCTACCATCGCTCAAAATCCGCCGGGAATGCAGAGGGGGCTCCTCTCGCAGGAGAGAGATCGCAGTCGAGATCACCACTCGACCGCGTTGTTTGACGGGTCTGGACTCTCAAACATCCCCGTTCGACCAGCTCACCTGATGAGCAATCAAAGGCTCCGGGATATCCTGACGCCTCCAAGCCAGATCATCCCCGCAAAACGTCATTTGGGCTGAGGTATTCGGAAACGTCGACCAAGAGTTGAAACAGTGGTCGGCTGCCAGGCGCTTAACAGACGAGAATGCTAAATTTAGCCACGTGCCAATCTAGCGCACATAGAGCTCCACATGACGTTTGCTGAAGCGCAGTGCTTTGGTGTCGAGAGGTCGATCCTCATGAAGAGAATGACCGAGTGAGGGTGGTCGTGATCGTGACTACATGCCAATAAACCGGCCAAGACGGCGGTTGTGGAAAGTGGTGGAGCAAATGACTTCAGAGGACAATCGCAGACGATGTCTGTACGGAAACAGCGCCGCATGACGGATAGATACACGACTTTACGTCCAAAGTAAATTCGTATTCGGGACTATTCCCTTCGGCTGTACCCAGTAGCAGCCTGCTCTATGTCATCGCTCATGTCACACCCAATCAGGGAGCCGCGGTCTATGGGATGCAATCATCTCTGAAGCCACCTCCTCTCTTCCTTGCTCATTTTCGCGTACGAGCCGTAGTAGTCTTTGTCTTCTATCGGCGACACACAGTGGACCACCGTCTGGTCTGAGAAGGACAACTGGCGGCGGGCTGTCGAGGTAGCCGATTGGCCTTTCTTCAAGATGCTTCGCGACGTGCTGTGGTTGGTATAAGCATAGGTCGGCTGCTGCATGGTCGAATAACCCCGCTGATTCAGTCTGGTGTTGCGAGCAGTCGGGCTGATCGGTGAAGGCGAGACCGGGGAACGCAGCGGTGTCATGGGCGATTTCAACGACAGCGACGGTCTTGTTGACTGGCTGGTGCTGCTGGTGGAGATATTCAGAGACAACTTTGGCTTGGCGACCCGTGAGGCGAGCATGTTGATGGTGGCGTTGCAATTTAAAATTATGAGCAGACCGGGTTAGTAATGTTGCGATAGGACCTCGGGTCGGCACTCTGGTCGTGGCGGATTGATGATGACGCTGATATTGACGGGGTTGCCGACAGGCTTGAATGACGTCCTAATGGGAAATTTACGAACGACGCAAGGACAGAGAGACAGCGATTGGACCAGCCAATCGGGGAAGCAGTACGAAAATAGAAGATAGGAAAAGGCCAAACAGTCAATGCTTGACGCACAAGATAGAATTAGATACAATTGCAGAGGAGGGTGCGTTGGGCGCGTATATGTACCCGCCAGAGTGGGAGGGGCGGGGAAAATGTTGGAGGAATGCCAGCCGGTGATGAATTGGACTGGCTGTCGAGTTAAAGAGTGGTCCGAGCGCCACATACCAGCGGCAACTCTCTGGGCCAATCAGGACAACTGAGGAGGCGCTCACGCTGTCTAAAGAGGTGATAGTTTCCTTCAACGCCCAATCGTGGCTGCATTGTGCGACTCCCTTGCACCAGGCACACCTCATACCGCCTGTAGTACCGTGATATAGGCACCTCATCCCCATCGCCAAGTAGATATCACCATCTCCCGCATGTTCGCTTACCTGCAATGTCCTAGTGGTATGCAGCACGCCTTGCACTCTGCACACTGGACGAATCATCATCACCTGGCTCCTCTACCGAACATGACCGCTCGTCCCCGACTGTGTGATCTTGCATGATACGGGTGACGAAAGATTTTCTTCAGGAAGCAAAAAGGGCAGAAGATCGAATGGAAACAAATTGGGCGCCTGCTATTTCTAGCGCAGATGTGCCGCTCGACTTGCCTTGGAGGTAACAGACCAATACCTGCTTCTCAAGCAGAGGACAATGAATTTCTTCCTTTAGATTGCGTCGCCAATGGACCGACTAATTCGAGTTGAATGGAGCGATGGTGAGACTCACCGGTTAATTGATGGCAGACTCACCGGTCAATTGATGGCAGACTCACCGGTCAATTGATGGCAGACTCACCGGTCAATTGATGGCAGACTCACCGGTCAATTGATGGCAGACTCACCAGTCAATTGATGACAGACTCACCGGTCAATTGATGGCAGACTCGCCGGTCAACTGCTGGCAGATCACCATTCAACTGATGGCAGATCACCATTCAACTGATGGCAGATCACCATTAACTGATGGCAGATCACCATTCAACTGATGGTAGATCACCGTTCAACTGATGCAGTTCAACTGATGGCAGACTCACCGTTCAGCTGATAGCACAACTTATCTTCAAATCTCCAAACTGGTAGAGGGCAAAACTCGGTCGAACACAATCCTTGCTGAGGTGTCGACCTGCCATCACACCCATCCCTCGGCGACTCCAGCCACGGCGCCAATCCAGCTCTTCATTGCATGGCATGATAGGGCAAGGCAAGGACCGCCACCACGGCACAGTAAAAAATCTCGCCACATTGTGGGATGCGACATCAAGAAATCCGCCAAGATAGATTGTCACATGTCTGCGATGGGCAACACCCGATGCTGAGGACTCCTGAACTTTGAAGATGCGAGCTGCGCCCGTTACTTGGTGCCAGGCCTCGACGACCTGTCCGGTACCGAGATCGACCGTGTCAGCTCGCTCACCTTCATCCACTGCCTGTGGGATTCGCAGTCACATGCGAGGAGTATAATATTAGCCGACGAGAGCGCCCATGACACGGGACTGGACCCCTTCTCTGTGCGGACGGAGTCTCTATACAGACTCTGCCACACCTTCAATGCGGTGGGTGAGGCCAGGCATAATGGCCTTGGGCGATGAAATGGTGTAAGTAGCGTGCAAAATCGCAGCGTTTATGCAGACGCTCAAGCGTGATCGAATGTGCTCATCCCCTCCTTCAGCATGATTGCAGATAACAACGTACCTGCCGGCATGCGCCGAGACGTCATGCTGGGTGGAAACCAGAAGAACGATTGTCAGATATGACAGCTGTCTACGTGACAGCGTATGGTGGTGTGTCTCGATTGGAGCTAACCCGTGGAAGGGACTCTTGCAGAGGCGAGAATGCGACAATGTGTGTGAGAAGGTGTGAAAAGGTGGCTGATAATGCGTGCGATAGTGCGTGAGAGGCGAACTACTGAAGTCATGGCGTGTACGGCGAGTCATTTGTATTTGATTGCAATGTGCGTAAGGCAAAGACGGGGTCGATCTCGACGCCGATAGTTGTCCGAGAAAGCGACCTATTGAGGCTGAAACAAGTTGCTGAACGAAAGAATGCGGACTGCCGTGCAAGCTCATGATGTTTTGAGTCGGGCATGAGAAAGAACCTCAACCGAGATAGATATGGTTGTGATACATGTTGTCGACCATGACGCCGATAGGAAAGCGGCATGTGTGACCATGGCCTGCCTTGAACCAGGAACCGAGCCCCTGCCGCGCCGAGAAAGGAACGCCCATTCGTCTCCGTCCCGAGCCACAAAGTCCGCGGGATTGTTTTGGGGCCACAGCTAGCTGAAGACAAGGGGGGAAGGGGGGTGCGTGCGGACGTGCGTGCTGGGTGCAAATACAATAAGGAATCGAACGCAATTTCCGTTTCGGCGGCAGGCCAACTTTTGTGCAGGAGACGGGTGGTGAAGAGCGGATCGGTGGAGGACCGTGTCCGCTTACCTGCCGCCGGCATAGCGATCGTCGCGGACATAGTCTCGACCAGCTCCGTACGATTCACGAGGAGCTTCCTCCCGGGCGGGAGCGCCGTATCCACGCTCCTCGCGGTCGTAGTATCCACCACCACGGCGTTCACGTGGTGCGCTGTAGCCTTCATCGCGTCGACCTTCATACCGATCAATGTTGCGTCCGCTATAGGCGTCGTCTCGGTCACGTCGGCCGCCACCGTAGCCGCGTCGGTCGTACTCATCATATCGAGATGCACGATAGTCGTCACGACGTCCATAACCACCACGGCGGTCATCATAGCGGTCGCGGTATCCACCGCGTGGCGGGCCACGGAAATCACCTGTGGGTCGTCAGAAAAATGGACGTCGCCATCTTGGGCACACGACGACGTACCTCGTTTGGGCGGTCCAAAGTACTTTCCAGGCGTGGGAGTGCGTGGTCGAGCCCGACGAGCTTTTTCGATGCTCAGCGTCCGGCCCTCGATGACCTCCCCCTGTAATGCTTCCTTGGCCGCTTCCGCTTGTTCTGTTGTGATCATCTTGACGAAGCCAAATCCGCGCGACTCTTTGGTGTGCGGATCCAGCATGATTGAGCAGCTCTCGACTTCGCCGTACTTTTCGAACATGCGGGACACGTCGCTCTCGGTGAGACGAGGGTGAATCCCAGTCACAAAGAGATTGGTCCCCGTGTTGACCGCGCCCTCTTCTTCTACATCCTTCATACGCGTATCTGACGGCGGTGGTGGACTATACGCTCGTTAGTCATGCCGCAGGAGCACAAAAGGCACAGAACTCACGGTCGGTCGCGGCCATTTGGAGAGCGACTGCGGTTGCGGTCATCGCGGTCACCACGAGGAGATGCAGACCGATCGCGACGTTCGTAGCCGCCACGGTCCTCTATGAGACAACAGTAAGTGACGGCCCGGGGACAGATGATCCCCATGAACGGCGACATCGCTTACCTTCGTAATGGGGCGCCGAATCCTCAAAGTCAGCCATGTTCGCCACGAAAATGGATGACGGGACGGATCAAGGGGCAATCTGCTGAAGGAGCGGCTGATGAGCGCCACGAAGATGCGACGAGCCCGTTGATGAGAGAAAACGGACTGGACGAGACCCGCGCGGTTCGGACGGGAGGAATCTCTGATGGTAAAGAGAGTTGAGCTGACCAGTTTGTCGTGAGATTGTTTGCGAGGCTGCAGGCAGGCAAAAAACTAGGGACGCGCCTAGACTGGGAAGGGTCAATATTATTCCGGGAGGCTTGGCAGATGAGTTCTAGATTTGGTCTCCACTTCCAGGTTACCACAATGCTGGGCATGGTCACCACTCATCCTGGCAAAAACGTCGACGTCGACATCCAGGCGAGAATGATATCAGAGGTCGTGAATAGTTTAGTTTAAATAGCTGAGACGGCCTTTTCAGAAGTGTCTTCGATTCTCTCGGGATACAAGAAACAAAGTCTACTTGGCCTTCCATCGCGGTACAGCCATCGCAGCACAGTCATCGTGACCCTCGTTATCGGACACTGTTGTACAATTCCAAAATGACGTCTCTCGTCACCTTCGGTTCCGAAACGATCTTGTCCCCCAGTCCCCAGATCTGCTCCGCTTGCTACTTTTCTTGGCTAACCGTTTCTTCGCCGATGCGTTGGCCACAGCAACCAGCACGGCCCCGTTTTCTGCGGCCGGAGGTGGAGGAAGGCCGCCATCATCCCCTGCGTCAAGATCGTTGCCGGCACCCAGACCTCGCAGCTCATCCTCATCCATTTCACTCAGCTCCTCACTCATTTCACGTAATACTTCCGGTCCCGTCCATCGTTCCTCGTAGATGGTCGTGCCTTCGGGATCAAACTGGGCCACGTACCATGGTATGCCGCCTTGATTCACACTGCTTTGGACGCCTTGAAGGCTCATCGGCGGTGTCGGCGGCTCTGGTCGCTGCATTGGTCCAGATATCAGATCCCCGTTGACGTGCTGCTCATGCTTAATGCCGTTCATTGAAGCTGGAGGGGTGTTGGCCGTCATGGCAAGCGCTGAATCACCGAGGAGATGGGTTGCTTTTGCTGCCGTATCCGCATTCTCCACATCACCTGGCCGGCCCGGCTGGCCCACAGGGACATGATTGTCTTTGGCAGCGACGGCGTTGGTGCCATTCCCATTGCGCAACTTCACGTCGTTCTCTGTGCTCGGGCCAGTGACGACAGGATCGGCACGGAGATCCTCCACCGAGTCGGTCATCGGGACATCGACCGAGTCGACCAAGGATGCACGACGCGAGAGGAGCGCTTCATCCATCTCTTTGATCTGCTGAGCATACGGTCGACCGTTCACCTCACTTTCCTTCCGAAGCGCCTCCTCCAGCATCGGTTCGATGGCCTTGAGAATGCGACGAGCAAGGCTGCGTCGATCTCGCTGCTCAGAAGTCATGTCCTCCGCACGCCCGCTCACCTGCGCAATGAGATGCTCAATGGTGGCAGCGTCGTTGCCCAATTGCGAATTGATGACCTGGACGATGTCGGCCGAGAAAGATGCCACCGACGTATACGCCCGCGTTCCGACTCGAGCGCGAATTTCTAGCAAGCCTGGGCGATAAATGCCTCGGTCGTGCCTATGACAGGTTAATACGGCGGCGGCCAGAGGATTCGAGGACCGAGCGAAACTTACTTGAGTGCTTTGTCAATGATCGGCTCCAGCAGGGTGGGGATGGGGAGGTAAACGATATCCACGACATCCTTCTGGAGCATGGCGTCTTTGAGCTTCTCGGCCTCCCTTTGCTTGATCAGCTCACAAATGTCGCGGACGCGCTGCATGTCCTGGGCCAGCAACTCGGCAAACTCGATTCGGCGTTCTAGCCTCGCTCGACCGGTCGCGCCTTGGGCTTTGTAATCGCGGCGGGTCACTTCGAACGAACTGAACGTGTCCATCTGCAGTTGCAGACGCTTCAACAACGCCGCTCCCCGGCGGGCCTCCCGCTTGAGGGTCCAGTATTTACATACTTCGGACACGTAGTCTTTCTTCTTCTGGACCGAAAACCGCACGAGCGACTCTTCGATGGACTTCAGGATGACTTCGGGAATCACCGGTGCCCCGGAAGGCAGTCTCCAGATCGTTTTCGGTTTCTGACCCTTCTTGTTGGTCAGCGTCATTTTCAATGGTCCCCTTTCGGAGTTGGGCGTCTCCTGCGTCTCATTGATCGCCAAAGCGGACGCTCGACTGTCGGCCCAGACTTGACCTCGGAAGTGCTCTTTAAAGTATTTGGTGGCTTCCTCAAAGGCCTTGTCGGTCCGATGTTCGTGGCGCCAGTCGGCGGGAGTATGCTTGTGGCAATACGCTCTCAGCTGCGAGGGTTCCATCAACGTGTTTTGGCCGCCTCCAGTCTTCATTTTCAGGTAGAGGCCGGCTTGTCGAGCACAGGTGAGATGGAACGGCTCATAACACCGCCCGTCGCTGCATTGGATGCATGCGCCCATCTCTTGCTTGCAGATGTAGCACAAAAGTTTCCAACGGCTGGGAGGGACCTTTTCCACATCCGTGATGGGCTCCATCAGGGAGGGATTGCCAATCGTCACCTCGGGAATCCACGTGGCGCAGAATAAATGGGCCCATTTCGAATTGTTCGTCTGCTTGAAGGCGCCTCCTTCATTCGGGCAGAAAATACAGCTCGGCCGTGAGTTGCCCACAAGCTGACACTTCCGGCAGAGCCATTGCCCTTCAGGAATGTACGGCACGCCATAGCACTCTTGGTGGACGGCCAGGTCACATCCGTCACAGAAGACGATCGCGTTCGCATTCTCGCAATCACCGTCGTCACAGATGGCGCATTTGCTGTCGAGCTCTTCCCCAGGCAGGGGCTCCCCGTTGACCGCGGCCGCCGAGCTGGAGCGGGGGCGCTGAGTCTGTGGGGCCCGAGGGTTCGGCTTGGGGATCCTCTTCTCCAACGCATGCCATTCCTTCTCAATCTTGGTCATGGTGATCTCAAAGATGGCCGGCTTGATCGTGTGTACTCCATCCTTGACTCGGCCCTTGTTGAAGGCCTCCAGCCATTTGACATCCTGTTCGTCCATGTCGTACTCGACTCGGCCGACGCCGCTGCTGCCGATGGCCGAATTCTCTCCATTCACAATCAGATCGGGAGTCAGATCGAGGTCCTCCTCGGCCGAGCCTTCCATCTGCCGGATAAGGGTACGCTCGGGCCGGACAAAAATCTCGCTCTCTTGATAGCCGACGTTGGCCATCGACTTGTCGACGAAATTGACCTGTGCGATATCCTTCTGCTCATACGATAAAAATGGGTCGAGTTCGCGAAATGACGGTTTGGGCAGCGTCAGACGTTCCCGGGGATTCGGTCCGGGAACCGGGACCACCTTGGGCGCCTCGGGTGTCAAGATGGCCTGCAGCATCGAGTCACGGGTCCTCGGCGGTCGTCCTGGTCTCTTGCGAGAAGGTGTCGTGGCGCCCAAAGCCAGGCCATCCTCACCGTCGCCGTCGTCGACCGTCTCGACGGAAGGCTGTTTAATGAGTCCGTCCACCTCTTCGGACGGAATGACGGCGAAATCGGCGTCGAGATTGAGGTCGGGATGAAACTCCTCCCACCCTCTTTCTTCTCGTGGTTTATACCCGTCTCCATGGGCCACAGCCGCCGTCGCAGCCGCGGCGGTGCTGTAGCGAGGCCGGGTACGATCACGATTTCTGCTTCGGGCAGAATATCGGGGTGTGCTGGTCATCTTTCTGCTTCTGTTGTCTCGGCTCGGTCTAGAACGTGTCTTGCTGTAATCGTCGTTTTGTTGAGGTGTACTGCTCAGCACGTCATATTCTTCTATGTCGACATGTCTACCGCCGCCACCTCGACCACCAGGAACCCACTTCGATCGGGTGTTTGATTTGCGCGACGTTCGAAGCCGCTTCGGTGGGGGCTCTTCGTCGTGAAAGGCGCTGAGTTCGTCGCGATCCGACTCATCGAAGACATCAATCAGCTTCGACGGCGGTCTTCGAGGACGTGTTCGAGCCTGCGCACTCCTCAGAGGGCCCATGGTAATGGCCTGCCCGGTCAGACAGACGCGCCACGGGGTCGACGTTAACAGGCGCAGAAGGTTCTAGGATCGGTTATCGCCCCTGGAGACGCCATTCAGATCCTGCTCAATAGAGTTCAGAGCCACAGCGGTCCTCGCAATGTGACCAGATGCAGCGACACCTAAGTGGCGACGCCTGATTCTGTTCAGTCCTGTGTGCACCCTGTCCGCCTGTCGTTAGGTCGTTCGCTCCTTCCTCGCGCTAAATCCCGTTTAAGGTTTGTAGATCTCGGAGCAAGGCTTGGCATGCATAGAGCGCCTTGCATTTGAGGGTCATTCTAAGAGACAGGTTCGCCACCGTCGCTGGCTCTCCTCAATGAACGCCACCAGTGAAGAGTAGGTGCTTTCTCGTCACCGGCCTCTGCCATCATGGACGTGTCCATCTGCTGACCCGGTGTCTGGCAACAGTTCTCGAAGTGGCCGCCGAGGCAACGATCCCAAAGCCACAGGGCAGCAGCGTCAGTCTGCGGCCTCCCGAGATGGCACCCCCAACTCACAGCAGAGCCGAAGAGGCGGGAGATCTGGCCCAGCATTGAGTAGACATACAGAGAGCCCACAGAACGGCCCTGGGTCGACACATTTTCCTCTGCAAGAAGACCATGTTTCGTTGCCCGGCTTCAGTGCGGACCACCTGGACTCCGTCCTGAAGCAAGGCTTCGAGCCCAAGGCGGCTTTACACAAGCCCGAAGCAAAGACGCAATCTGCGAGATCTGAAAGTCCTTGGGGGGCGAAGCGTGGGTTTCGACTTGGAATGTCCATCGACCGTCCCCTCCTTAACTAACCATGCTTCTAGCTGGCGCAATGGCCAACGGCAAAGATTTCTGGCTGGAGTTGCGGAAGCAAGTGACTGCCCTGCAGCAAACCGGCGGTACCAGCCAGGGCGGATGACGCGCGTGTTCCAAAAGTGCTACCATTGCATGAGCAGAAGTGGCGTTCCTGAAGCATAGAGATACCCAAGCGTTATTCACTAGTTCAGTCTCTTTTGATCACTTCCATCGCTTGTTCGAGCTTTGATCTTTCTGTATTCTGTCGACCACATCAACAGGGCGGCCTTCCTCGTGGCTATTATAACGCTGCGGCCTCGGACAAACCTCATTCTATTGTTTCTGGGCGACAAGCAATTTGTAAACTCTAACCTCTGCCCTTCATCAAGCTCGTGTTGACAATTACAGTGATCCAGCATGCGCTCTGGAAGGAAGGCAAAAGCGCACTGTTCGAAAAGGTACTGGAAACACCTCCCATCCGGTGCGGTCGACCATACGAAACGCGCGGCCAAAGCTCTCTCGTGGAAATGGATTTTCGAGCCCTGCATTGTTTCTCGGTCCATGAAGGTGGTAAAGCAAGCAGGAGCCGTCTTGTGCTTCTCCCACTCAGATCACAGGCAGCCTTCATTTGGCCGGCTACCCTTGCCTGCTGACAAGATCCAATTTTTGTCACCCCCTGCCATTCACAGAAGAAATATCTTCCCCGACCTCGCTATTCTGGCGTGGTTGTCGACGCCGTTTGAGTAGCAGGAGGTGAGAAGCCTGAGTTCTGTTGACCTCGTCGACAACAGATCCCACTGGCGACTTCGCTGTTGCTACTGGAGAGAGCGCAACTGTACAGATGATGGATGTCCTCGGACGCTATAAATGTTTTGTTTCCCTGGTACATCAGACAGTAAGAAGAGGGAATGCAATGGCAAGACGGCGTGGATGTGGAAATTTGAGTGTCAATCAGAGATCTTGCGACTGACCATTCCGATATCGTGAGTGGTAGATTCTCTGGTCACCGGAAGGCCGGACTAAGATGGGCTTCTTGCACGACTTCACAGGTACCATCCTTACTCGGCGATCTCTCACTTCACGCTGGGCGGCATCCGAATTACCAGAGCAAGATCTGTCAGTCTGTTGGAGAATTCAAAAGTTGACGCCTATCATTTTGAGCGACATCTCGATAGACAGCCTGTGCATTGACTCGTCACGGACGAATCTGGCCCAACAGCTTCGTCAATCTCCTCATGGCATCATTCTGTATGCCATCACTCGCCACATCTCTCCTGGCGTGCATGATGGTGATGATCTACTGCTGCTGCTCCTCTCCTGCTCATCACTCCAAACTCTAAACCTGACCTCCGCTACCTATGCAACAATGGTGCTTGCCGTCGCGCTTTCGTATTTCCAGTTGGGTTGCAGCACACCAACCGTCTTGTAGTATCTGCTCAATCGATGGATTCTTGATTCGATGAGAATGAGTCGGAACTTGGAGTCCTTGTCCTTTCGGTTGCGTTCGAGGTGCTTGCGGACGGCGACGGCCTTCAGCAAGCATGCCGTTAGAATGTGTCTTTGGACATTGTGAGTTGACATTGGCATACCTTCTTGATCAACATGTAGAGGTCTTCTGGGATTTCCGGTGCAAGACCTATGTCACTCTGTCAGTCTCACGACCAATACAGAGGCTCTGCCGGGCCATTGTTATGGCCACAGGTATAAAAGGCCGATTGGGCAGTTGATCTTCTTTTCATTGAGGTCGTCGGCGAGTTCTGCGCGTACCATTGGATTTGAGGATTCTCAAAATCTTGTTGCCTGCGTATTCATTGTCAGCAATGCGACCCTTCTCGACGGTCTCCTCTTCCTCACCAGTGACAACTTTGACCTGCGCGACACCGTGGCTATCCCGGAGGATGACACCGATTTGCGATGGGGTCGCACCCTTCTTCGCAAGCTTGCAGATGTTGTCAACGACCTGCTCAGGCGTGTTCTTGAACCATGTGGGCACTGATCGAGAGTATGGGATGGCGGAGGAGCTGATGCCCTTGCCTTTGCTGTGAAGACGACCCATGGCTTCTGTGGTGGGATTGTCGAAACGTCGTGGTCGTTGAGTTGAATCTTGAGGTTCCAGACATTTTGTGCGCCAAGATTTGAAATCTTGGCGACGCTGGTCTATTTGAGCTCAGATTTCAGCAAAGATCGACCCATTGCTCCTCCACACATGCCATTGCAGCCCGCAGGAGGAACTGTCCGAAATGATGTCCTGCGCCGCCAGACGACCCCAAGGTCTTCCCGTCAGACTGCGCTCATCGGACGCTGACCTACAATGCCAGAGATGGTGATTGAACGATCCAAGGTACGATTGATTGATTTTTACACAAGCCCATGTTTTGCTATGATGACACACAACAAAATACAATTATTTCTGGTACCTCTTATGTCAGAAGCAACTCCAATTTGGGTTGCTTCGATGATCTATCTGGACTTCTGATTGCCATACTTCTCTATGCGCCATGCCTTGACGACTAGGGCTCAGGAATGTTGCTGACAAGGCCGCAGGTATGTTGACCGTCTTGCAAATTCGGTCGCAGGCAGGTTGGTGCTGTTGTGGCACTATTGTCCTGACCTCGTCGCTGGCTTGTTTGCGTCCCGATAGATGGGCAGTTTCCGAGAGCTGCAAACTGGTTCTTCCACCCTCGACAGCAATCGTGCTTATGAGAGGTGTATCATCTTGCACAATTTTCCGTCCAGACCATAAATGCCCCACTACTCTCATCAACCCATGCGTGACGCAAGAGCTCAATGTAGAAGAGTTTCAATGCATGGACAGCTCAATCCACAGCGCACATACGGCCGCGAAGGAATCTATGATTTAATGTAACATCGCGGTACCTACACCCTGAGCATGCCTGTCTAGTGCGTCAAGTTTCCCTGCTGGGTATCATTTCTCCCACCCTAAGCAACCTTTCAACCCCTTTTTTTTCTTTTTCAACGCCATCGCTATGCAGATTATACCAGGTTCGTCCAATCTCCACTGGCTCAATGCATCGACCTTACTTTGTTGCTAGTTTAGTTAGGACGTGCCTCCCATCTCGGTGTCCTCAGCAATCTGCTCCGCAACTGTGTCCTGCTCCGCAACTGTGTCCTGCTCCGCAACTGTGTCCTGCTCCGCTACTGTGTCCTGCTCCGTCACTGTGTCCTGCTCCGTCACTATGTCCTGCTCCGCCACTATGTCCTGCTCTGCCACTGTGCCCTGCTCCTGTCTCTGTTTCTTCTCCTCTTCACCAAGGCCTCCATTGACCTGCGGTGCGTCCGCGACGCCTGAGGGCGCATCTACCAGCTCCTCCATCGGCTCGGCGGCAGAAGGCTGGACCGGTGCGGCGGCTGGGGTACTGGAGGAATCTGTCTCCGTTGGCGCCGCCGCAGGGGCCTCTTCCTGGATTGGTGGTGGCGACGATGGTTGTGATTGCATCTCTACCTCTTCGGCCGACTTCTGCGGCGTCGGGTCGGGAAATTTGTACAGAAACCTCTCTCGGATTCCTGTCTGGTCGGGGTTTCCTTCGTACAATATAGACTGATTAATCAAGCACTCTCCAAGCCATTGCAATGGGTATTCGGCCCTACAAGAATACCGGAGTCAAGGTCAGCCACGACGTTACTCGCTTTACACAACTACGTCTTGGAGAGCGACGCAAAATGGGAACCCTACTGGACGTCCAAACTTTCTGTAATTGCCTTTTTCAAGAATGGCGCAATCCTGGCATTCAAATAGTCTCTGAGTGGTACTGGGTGCCTATTGCCGGCTTGATTCAGCACGACCGAGGGTGCAGAGGGGGCCTGCTGCATCATTCCAGGATCGGTGGAACGGTGGTCAAGGAGGGACAGTGTCAGTCGTGGGATCAAATGGCAGTGTCAATGGCAGACGGCGCGGCGAAATGTTTCGTAGTGTCATGCGCAAAAAATCGACCTCAAACCCGCAGAGACACGGGAATTACTGTGTTGGTGTGCTTAGACGCTGCAATCCTGGGCTGGCTTTGCCATGTTGCGCGATGTATGCTTGCTGATCGCGTCGCTGCAAGGAAGGTGTAGCGAGCGTGTCAGTCACGTGACGTGAGATTGGAAAGAGCGGGTCAATGGCCTACAAGTTCTGCGGTGTGCGGATCTCCCTGGACAGGACAGAAGCACATTGTGTGTTGCATGTTCTGGCCAGCAGCAAGTTAGTGACCAAGCACCCGCCAGGACTTGAATATGAGTCAGGAAACTCCCACCGCAGAAATTCTCAATAACCCAAGCCGCGCTGATTCTCAAGCTCATGTATGTCGCCTGGTGGGAACAATATTCATGACATAAAGGGTTTGTCTCCTGACACGTTGTCAGCGGTGAGTGGTGGTCTCCGTATAATAGCCAGAGCCAGGTTTCGCATTCGATATCATAAACCGACCATGATGGCAGTGTGCTCTCGCATGATATTGGGCGGACATCGGTCATGTTCCCGGTGGTACCAGGGATTATGCTCCGGTGCTCCCTCACCGAACTCTTGTCCCGTGGAACGATGGTGGTTGATATCGAGACGAGGCTGGTAGCGTGAGGAGATGATGGCTCAGCAATCTTCACGGAAAGACTGACATGCTCAGACAAGACATTTCACCGTCTAACCTGCTCCTCCGAGATTTGTTGATAGGGAACTCGGAACATGGCAGACCGGAAAGGTGGGCGAACGTGAGCTGTAATGTTGACACGGGATACCGTTATCTGGACCAGAGCTTCCATTTGAGATGTCGAATCGAAACCACTGACGCATCAGTCTTCTAGCGGTTGGACCTCTGTAAAACAAGACCAAGTGGCGTTGTTATCAGACTGGGAGACGGCCGTCCTTGACCATGAAGAAGCGCCGCCAATTCACTCTATCTTGAAATGGATATCCCTACCATCAGCCAAACCCATTGGCGCAAGATACGCCAGGTTGGCGACCTCAAGAAGAAATCTGATCATCTGGCAAGACAGCTCTCGGGAGCCACTGGAGAGCCACCACGTGGTGAAAGACGATTGCTGGAGGGATCCTGTGTAGTGGCCGTAGCTCCAAACGCTTCGACGGCCGAGTCGGAATGGATTGGCGCGGAAGAGCAAAAGCACCATAAGATGGATACCACCTGACCGATGATTGATGCAGAGGATGTATCATAGCAGCACTAGCGGCTGACGAGAGTGTGTATGCATGGTGGCTAAGTGAGGCGGAAGCTCTTTAGCTTCAACGGGAGAAGATGCAAAGACCTGTACGGCGCAACGTGGCTCTGCACGACTACCCGACGGCGTCATCGATGCGCTGGCGTGCATTGGCAGGGCGATGCCCGACAAAGGGCGGTCAAGTCGAAAGGGTATATAACAGCCAAAGGCCACAGGGACGAACCAGAGCGCGTTAGAAAGTCAAGACGCAATTCTTCTTCCCGGCAGAGAGCCTCAGCCGGGTCTGTGTGAGCTGTGGATGGCATGACGACACCTGTCTGACCCGCGGCGGGGGTTTGAGAATGTTCTCCATCGACAACAACGGAGTCGCACGACAGCAGGACTTACCACCACCACCACCACCAACCGCCCCCCCAAAATAATATAGCCGCAGATGCGCTTTCGACGAGGCTGCGACAACGAGGGGTATAACCGTGCGCTGTGTGTGACGAGTGGAAGCTGAATACATGGAGGGCCGGAGGATCACAGCGGACCATCGAAGCTTGGGTGGGTTTGCACCTGTGATTCGGCAGCGAAGAGAACACTCTGCCCCCCAGGCAGGCTCCCCATTCGCTACCGCGGGATGCGCCGTGATTCGAGAAGGGCGCCGTGGGCCGCTCCACCCTCACTCCACCATCCAACGCTGGTATATCATGGGCCCACGGAGCTGATATCAATCATCGACCACGTTCAGCCCCCCCATCCCCGGTGGGAAGACTTGCGCCCGTGGGCGCACGAGTGATGGTAGCGGCGGCCAGGTCAATCTGTGCGCGCTGCAGGGGAAGCGGGCTCTCTGCGCAGCAAATTAACGGGCATGAACCATCAGGGCCCAAGAAGTGGCCGGCTAAACCTGAACGGCCCAAGGACGATGCAGGAGGCAGGATTCCAACCAATTCCAAGCACGGGCAGCGGCCAGCCTGCCTTCGCCGCGTCCGCCGACAGCTTTAGCTTTCCTGCAACAGCTGCAGATGGCAGCAGCTTGCTCAGAAACGCATGCCGAACCTTCTGACCCTCTCTTCTGGGCCTCTGGCATCTGACCGTCTCGCCCTCTCTCTCGCCATTCCCGCGCTCTCGCGATGCTGCGCAATCAGACGGCCCCCGCTCCACCAGTCACAGTCCGCCGTGCCATGTCTTGCAGCTGCGGCCTCGCCCGCGCCTCCTGATCATCTGCCAGATGCCCTGTTCGGGTTCGCGACGACGCCTGGCATTATACATGGCCAGCACCTACGCCGCTGACCGTCCTTCAGGCTCTCTGGCTGAAGTTCATCATCACGCTCCGCCGTTGCGCCTGAGGCTTTGTCCTTGGATGACGGCGTCGGCGAGAAGCACATGCCGGCAGTGATTTCCCTCCCTCCATAGTCACATGCGGTCTTTCGCAGTCGTTCACTTTCAGCGCCTCGACGACGACCGGCCTCCCTCATGTCCAATCCGTACTCGGCGCCGTGGTCTGTGTCGGAGAGGATGGAGCTCTTGACCAACATGCTGCAAGCCGCGGTCCCGGATCCGTCCTCGTTTCTGTTTCAGGTCCTGGTCGAGCACAATATACAGCCCAAATGGGACGACATGGCCTTGCCCAGAGGTACGTCGACCGAGACTGTACCGGCCTCCGGAAGGCCGTTGGGCGCCCGCGCTTCGTCGACCGACAGATTCGAACAAGACTTCCCCGAATTCGATCTGTTCCCGGCGCGCAATCCGTCCGCGGCTGGTCCATGGCGGGCTGCTGCGCAAGATCCGGAGAGCCAGGCTTTTTGCTGACGAACACAGGTCGGTCCGTCCACGCCTGTCAAGCCGAGTATGATTTGATGTGGCGCGCCCGTCCAGGCCGGTCCTTCTCTTCCGTGGGCCCCATGGCGTACGGCCCTCCGGCCATGGCCCCGAATCTGCCGCAAAAAAGGACGGTGTCTGAGCAAGAACCGCATGCGACGCTGCCTCGCCCGATCCAGCCCCGTCCTGCGCGCTCGACGGACTCGCCCATCCCGCCCGCGACCAATGGAGAGTCCTTCTCGGTCGTGCGCCCTTACGTGCCCGAACTGGCCGTAGAAAAGCGCAAGAAGCGCGGACGACCGACGAAAGAAGAGGCCGAGGAGCGAGATCGCGCCCTCGCCGCCGAAGGGAGGTTCTACGAGCCGAAGAAGAGGCCTTCGAAGAAGCTCAGGACGTCGGCCGGCGGCGCCTCTGTTCCACGATCCGAAGCTGAAACGGCAACCCCTCCAGGCCTCCACACGCCCGGAGCGCAGGCACCGGAGACGAAGGAGGAATCGTCCAGCGGCAAACGGCGATCCAAGCGACAGCGAGACGAGGCGGAGCCGACCTCACAACTGCCCCCGACCTCGCCCGTCGATGAAAGTGGAGCGACGGTCGACACCGAAGCCGCGCAAAGCCCTTCCGATCGTCTCCTGGCGAGATCCAAGGAGCGATCCAGGGAGCGGGACCCGAGAACCGTCAGTTCCCTGGCACGAGAGAGTCACGATCCTCCAGCGCCAGCCGAAGACCCTTCTACTTAACATGGCGGATGTATTGATGTTGCCTTTTCGCCGCAGTATACGCGCTCCGAATAGGTGTACGGTATTTAGCAACAACGACATACAATATCTACGAGCTACGACCACTAGAGGGAAACACTCACATACGATACCCATGGTTCAAACGACACCACGGATGGCTGTTTCGTACTTTATCCTGTCTTTTGTCGCCCTCTTGTCTTTCCCGCCATTTCTCGCCTTGCTCCAAAAGAATTCGTACAGGACATTAAAATTGTTTGGAAAAGGGTCATCGACCACGATGTTGCAATGTACTTCTACACAAAATGTACCGACGGATCTGCTGGTCAGATCTCTTTCTGAATGATGGAATTTGGCGCTTTTTCCATTCGACCACCACAGGAATTGGTGTAATTGGATTATTCTGGATCGTGTCTCGGGGGGGTTGGTAGCGCTTAACCAGCCGCCCGGGGAACGTTAATTATAGCGAGGCTGGCCATACCAACTAGCATGATGTGGCTGGACATTAATGGCTTATTTCATTAGACCAATCTACCGCTTTGACCGCGGTCATTATACATGCTCGTTGGGAGATGAAATATTGTCTCTCAGAACTCGACTTTTCCGCTCCACCGCGATCCTACACTGTCATCGGGTCGTCGAGCCCAGGTCGCCGAGCTTCATCGATGATGGCCCACAGACAACACGACGTTGACTTGAGGTCTGCCACAATCATTCGCGATGCTGGTCATCCAACAATCTGTCGTATGGGCTCGAGAGACAAGTTTGGTTCGTTCGTTTGCACACTCACCGGCCTCTTGGACTCAAGGGCCCAACATAAGCGTTCAGTCAACTCCCGGAAAAGAAACAAGCGCCTTTCCTTTGGGCCTCGGATACAGAGTTGAGCAGCTCGGCGGCAGGGATCTAGCAGACAACGAAGAGCAGGAAAGAAGAAATGACTCCGCGATGCCATAACCTTGTCTCCCACGACCCCGACCAGCTGTTCGTGATGTAGCAGAATGGCACCGAGATCGCGCAGCGGGGTGACGGACAGCCAGAGATCTGATTGCACGCGTCGGTCAGCTCTAGACGAATCTTGTCGTCTTCTGTGGGTGCAGAGGTTGAGGTTGGAGGAGATATAAACTGGTTTGGCATGGTCTGACCGAAGTGGATTTGATTTGACTTGCTTGACCTCTACCTGCCTTGATCCTTTCGATCCTTTCCGTGACCCTTTCTACTGGACTAGCTTGAACCGACCAAATCCGACTGGGAAAGTGAGCCAGGACCAGGAGAGGCTGACCCAAGTCTGAGTTTCAAAAAACAGATCGATCCTAACACCAGCCTCGTACCAGCAACATCTTTCAACCTCTTCTCCACCAGTCTGAACGTTCCTCCCACGTACCAACTTCGCCTTGTCTCTATGCTCTTAGACCAGGTCTTCCAAGCGCACAGACATTCACTCATTCATTCCTCCTCCTGGCTGTATTGACAAAGTGATCTCCACAAGTTAATGTTTCTGGCCTCCCTCGCGCCTCGTTCTTCCTCACTTGAATCTTGTCTCAACGGCAACTCATAATAAACACCGCCAGACCCAACGTCAAATCACCAATCGAACTGTCGCAATCAAAAAGTCATACTCGAGGTAAAAGATAGAGGACCTGGTCAATGGGCTCCTACATCCATGCTCGACACTGCACAAGCGCAGCCTACCATATCGTCGGCATGGCATAGCCTAGGGCTCTCCCACGAACGCACTGCACCAAGACTGCGCTTTGAGAATACTCAACCCAGGGCATCTATGCTCGCTCTTCCAATAACCTTGTTGAACCACGGCCTCAGGCGTTGTGATACCGTCCCTCTGCAGTTCAGACCGGTAAGTGAAGAGACACGACGTGCCGTAATGTAACAGCACGAAATGGCACGGCAATACCGAATCCAAACGACGAAATGCGGATGCAAACGAAAAGCAAACCTTTCAAGTCCACGGACGAGGTCTCATGGCTTAGGATATAAGAGTATCTGAGCGAGCATGTGAAGCATCAGCATCAAGAAGCAGCCAACTATTCGGTTGACTCTATCTTATACTAGACGACGTTGACACCAGATACTTATAAGGTAGGATGGTAAGAGTAAGACAGGAGGATATTGTGTGATAAGAATGTAAGGCCACACACGGTCCAGTTGTCAGGGCGCACGCTTTATTCCTCGAATCGGCACAGCAGTCAGTCAAGGTCATACGGGGAGACAGCCATGATACAGTACAACTATTGGATCAAGGATAGAAGTCTCGCCAACACCCGTCTTGCTCCCTACTTGATTATGGACAAAAGTTCCTTCTTCCATATTCTAGGCAAGCATATGCGCCATACTATACTTTGCTATGCCAATCGGCCGCAGGCAGATGCGATGGAGATGTAATATGTAATAAGCAAAAGACTTTTCCGGCTCACCCATTTCCACGATCAGACCAGGAGACTGTATGGGAACAAAGCCATGAATGGCCGACGAAACCCCTCTCACGGATACACATTCAGAGAACTATTCGTGTTTACCTCGGTCATCAATCGTATAAACCTTCATCGTCGCCTTCGACGCCATCCATGAACCCATCGAGCTGAGAATTAGAAACTGCTTTGCCTTTTCCTTTCACGCGGGTCCCATTACTGATGGCGCTGCCGTTGAGATGAGGGCTACTGACACTGTAGTCATCGTCGGCATCCGCGTCGTCGTGGTACTCCGACTCAGCACCGGAGTCTGGGTTCGCAATGGCTGCTGGCATCCGATTCCTCACCCCTGTCTTTTCCTTCTGCTTTCCTCTGCTCCTGATGTGGTTTTGAGTCTGTGGTTGAGGCTGTGTCCGTGGCGGGAACGACGCCGCAATATCATCTGGAGTAGGTGCGACAGCAGGCCGTAGTGGCAGACTTGGGGTCGCTGCTGCTGTGCTCTCGTTCTTCGGTCCCACAGTAATGTCTTGCTCTTCGAACAAACGTCGTATTCGTTCAAAATGCGCCAATTCCTTTTGACTCACACTTCCCACCAATTCTTCTTGGGCGGCTTGGAAGTCCTGCTCGTTGACTACGACTTGGACATCCTCCACGCTGGCGAGATGGTCGAAGAAGTATCCCGTGCTGATTTCTTCACCACGCAACGTGCTGATGTGTTTGACCCTCTCATCCACCGACCTCGTCTTGCGGGTAATGGCTTTCAGCATGGCATCACTGCATAATGCATACAGATCTGCACCGGTGTAGGTGAAGGGTAGTCGCTCCGCAACACGCGGAAGATTCACATCCGGGGCGAGGGTGAATTTTCTGGTGAGCGCCTCGAGAATGGTCACTTGCTGCTGATGTGTGTCGGCCACACCGAGGTACAACATCTTGTCGAATCGGCCGGGTCGAAGAAGAGCAGGATCCAGCAGGTCGGGTCGGTTGGTCGCCCCGATCACAAAGACGCCGCCACCGGCACTCCCAGAGGGGGATGTGCTCCCTTCTTCGTCCTCGTTGCTGCCGCCCGAGCTCGACATGCCATCTAACTCGGCAAGCAGTTGAGACACGATTCGGTCCATGACACCTCCACTATCTCCTTGATTGCCCCGCTTGGGAGCCACCGAGTCCAGCTCGTCGAAGAAGACCACGCAGGGCCGCGCATCCCTGGCACGCTGGAATACACGACGAACATTCGCCTCCGATTCACCGATGTACATGTTCAGCAGCTCCGGTCCTTTGACGCTGAAGAAGTTCAGACTGAATTCGGTGGCAATGGCCTTGGCCAACAGCGTCTTGCCGGTTCCTGGAGGCCCGTAGAAAAGGATGCCGGAGCGCTTTCGGATGCCATGGGCGAAGAGTTCCGGCCGGGTGAGCGGCAGGGAAATCGTTTCCATGATGGCGTCTTTCTGCGACGCGAGCCCCCCGACGTCGTCCCAGGTCACCGTTGGGATCTTTGGCGCTCCAATGGCATCAGAGAATGTCGAACGGGCGGCAGAGATGGCCGTCGTGAAGTCTGAAGGCAACAAGTGCGTCGTCGCCTGGCCACCGGCGAGGAAGACGTCGGACAACCGGCAATGCTGAGACTCGGCGAGGGACAAAAGCCGTGAGGCGCGAGCGAGCGAGGCACGATTGACGACGTCGAGGAGATCGCCGGCGACAAGAGCGGCGGTCTGCAACGCAAAAGACTTGAGGTTGATGGTCGGAGCAAGGGGTATCGACGCCGAGACACAGGCATTTCGCAAGATCAATTCTCGAGCCGTCTCATTGGGCGCGGTGACCTCCAACTCATGCGAGAACAGACTCCGGATGGCCGGGGGAATGTCGTCGATTTTGGTGCTCGTGGCCAGAAGGACGCGAGAAGAGGAAATAATGTCCTGCAGAGTCGGGACCATCCGATCAGCAGTCAAGACGTCAATATGCTGGATGAGCAGTGCCGTTTGCTGAGCTCCACAGGAAAGGGCACGTTCCGCGCGGGCCCTGAGCAAGCCTTCGGTTTTGACGTCGCCGCCACCCGTGCTGGAGGCGTGCTCCGAAAGCAGATCGTGCCCCGAGACGGTGAATGTATGGACACCAGCAGCAGAACACGCCGACGTCGCCAGGTGAGTTTTCCCGATTTGTCTCTGCGTCGAGTGCAGGAGGATGACCAGGGGCGGTAATCCCAAGTTCATGGCTCGCCGACTGACAGAGGCGGCGACAAGGTCAGACAGTCGCTTTTCCAGCGGTAACTTCTCGAGAGGAGGCAAATCGGCCGCACTCAACACACTATCCAGCCTGGCGGCGCTTGGTGGAGGCGCTTTCCGCATTCCCAGCCAGTAGTGTGTCCATTTGGCGATGGAGTCGGAGATGGGCTGACTGCCAGTGCCGGCCTGGGAGTTAATCCTGGTGCTGGCTGGGTCGACCGTTGCCACCCCTCCCCAGCTCTCGTCGAGGCTGCCTTCCTGGTCGGAATTGGGCTCACCGTCGACGATCTGAACGGAAAACCAGGCGATGGCGACTCGGCGCTGGCCGAGGTCCAAACTGTTGTTCAGTTTCGTGATAAGCTCGTCGTCTGCAAGACTGCCATCCGCGGGCCCTGGGGCAGAGATCACTCGGCCCAGCTCCTGATCGACCGGCACGGCCAAAAAGTCACCTTTCTTCAGGACCCGTTTCTTGTTTTCAAAGTGATGTTTCAGCCCCGAAAACAGGGTCGACTGCAGTTCCCGGCTCGTGGTCACGGGCGTTGAAATCTTCAGCAATGTGACCTCCTTGGCCGCCGGCGGGCCTCTGGACGTTCCCGGTCGGAGAAACTGCGACGACCTTGGATCATGCCGCGGGAGTTTCGGGAGCGCGCCAACTTTGACAAAAGGCGCATTGGACAGGTTGGTGAGGAGAACGGGGGACAAATAGAGGGCGGGCGTCAAGGGAAGGAAAGCCTCCCGTTGAGAGAAGCTGGACCTTCTATCCCCGGTCTTGTCCACCGCGTACCGCGTTTTCTGATCCGGCAGCCCGGAGAGTCCAAATATCTTGACGGGGCGCCAGTCGGCTTCCTCTTCGTGGGCCAGGCTATTCAGTCCCCCCATGCCAGCCGGGAGAAATCCATTGGGGCTGACATTTCTCGCCGCCTCGATTCGCACCCAGTCACCCGAGAAGCACCCGATTTTGGCCAGGGTGCTGGTGTCAACGAAGACAAATGATTCTTCATCATCGTCCGGAAGGGGTCGAGGATGCAACAACTCCGTCGGGATCTTTCGCAAGAGAGCGTCAGTTCGAAACACCTTCCCCGGCCGGCTTCCGGCCCGCGCCGTGGCAGAAGTAAAGCTGGAATAGACAGATCCTGGCGTCTGAACGCCAGCCGCCCTCTTCATACCGGGCCTCGGTGTGGCCGCCGTCATGGCAGACAGTGTACCGGCGGGCTGGGCAGGCAGGCCAGGAGCACTCAATGAGATCATGTCGTCCATTGAGTCCGAGTCCGAGTCTGTTTCTTCACGGAATAAAGGATCGCTGGCGGAATCTTCGTCCGAACCGGTGTCAACGTCCGACGCGGTCTCAGTCTGCCGGTCTTCCGCCGCCGAATAGAATTGATCGTTGGAAGTTTCCTCTGCCGTGTCTTCCAGCGACTCCTCGATGATCGGTTGCGGCGGAGTGAGTTTTTTCAATGCTTTCTCTTGTGATGACCCGGCCTGGATCAGGACGATTTTGGTCTTGGGAGAAATCTGCCCCTGTAAGACGGGCTCACACTCGACCACCATCGCCGGAGGCGGACGTTCGTACGTGATCGGATGCGATGGGAGAGGAAGCGGAAAGACATCTCCCGCATGGATGACAGGCAAATGCGAAAGACCTTCCCGGACAAGCGCCGTCATTCGATCTTCTGTCCGAGGCAGTAGCGTAACAGGAACCGGGCCATTTGGTATCGACGACGTTCTCTTGTCTCCCTTGGAGTTCCTGCCCACCTGCTGGAATCCACCACCAAACTTGCCTTGGATCTCGTCCACCCTTTCCAGCAGCCCTCTCTCCACTGTGACGAACAAGGTTTCCAGAATGAGTGGCTTCGTCGGCGTCACGCGCACCTCGATCTGCTTTGGAACGTGTCCGCCGTGACGATTGTGATCGGTAGACGCGTGAGCTTTCCAAATCGACCGGCTCGCAGTGGAGCTGGGCGACAATTTGATCCATGTCTGCGCCTCGGCGGTCTGGTCAGGCCCTTCGGGTTTTTGGAGCTTTGCTGGAACGGTGGTCCATGACAACTCTTCAATCTCGCCGTGCAGCGGTGACCACGGCGTTATGGCAATGAAACATGTCCATTCTGAGGAATCGGAAGACGGCGACGCCGAACCTGTGGTCCATGTTTAGCAGTGCCTTCAAAGAATGCCTTCAACCCTGACCTGCTGGCAGTGTGTCCTTCAGTCCGAGCCTGGTCCATAAGGCTTCAGTGACCACGGCTGCATCTCCCTTGACATTGTCGTCGAAGATGAGGCGAGCCGGTAGAGGACGCCGTCTCACTTCACGCCGCCGCCGTTTCTTGGGATGCTCTAACTCGTGGCCGAGGTGATCCATGTCCGATCACGATAGCGTCTCTTGACGTAGTTTCATGTCCATACGGAAAGGAAAAGAGAGTCGTTCAGCACAAGGGAATTCCACGGTTGAGCGTGGTCTGCGGGCCTGCCTCGGGGCGTTTTGCAGATGGGTGCCGAGGCACAAATTTATGCGCGAGAAAAAGGCGACAGGGTCAACGACCTCAGGGCTGCCCTTCTTCACCGAACAGCCCCAGGTCGAAGTCATATATAGTCGACGCCCTCCAGTCTTCGTTTCGAAGCCACCAAAAAATGCAAAATCGAATGGTCTGTGTCAGCAGCGGCCGCACTGAAGATAAGCAGACACGCAGTCGACTCCAACCACAAGACTCCGACTCCACCTTTCCGCCCCGTGCTTGTATGCGGAGGTGGCGGCCATTCAAGCAAGGGCAGATCTGGCTTACAATTGGACTCTCCACACCTCCACGCAGTAGTAGAATGGCTGTGTGCGCGACGCCACTGGTCGAGGTTTACCGACTCGAATCAAGCTACGGGCATACGGACCTGGTGTGCGTTGCCAGCTATTCCCAGATGTTGCTTTTGCCTAATCCTCTACAGCGGACGGGAGGGTGGAGTTGAGCGGAATGCGATTTGTTTCTGTACACGCGCCCCATTGGTCATGAGTACCTGTGATCCATGCATCTATCTCGTCCCGCCTCTTCTTGATGCAATTTGTTTTGGTTCAGGGACGGGTCGGTCTCCCATCTGGACCGAAAATGGACTCGACCAGCTCTCCGCTTCGAGTGGCTAGAACCGACAACAATGAATCAGACAGACCGTGTGTGTGTTCGTTGCAGCCTTGGAGCCAGATACCCACGCCATCTTCCACAAACGAAGGATCCAATTTCAGTCGGTAATCCCGGTCAGCTCGCCACTGCTGCCCACCCGAGCCATTGATGATCTGACAATCGGTCAGCATGTCGACGTGGGCATCACGGCGGTAGCCGGTCGCCAAGATCACCGCGTCCACGTTGAGGACCTCCTTGGCCTTTTTGCGGGACGGATCCAAGGACTTGAGGGTCAGATTCAATCTCTTGTTCTCTCTCATGTCCGCGACGGCGACAATCTCTCGGGACGGCAAGATCTGGTGTTGCCACAAACTCTTATCTGGTTGCTTGATGCTCTGGAAGTACTGACTTTCGTATATCCTCTCGAGCAGCTCCAGTCGCACCACACTGTAGTTGGTCGATTTGTTCTTCTGCAGACTCTGATGGCGCAATTCTTCCGGCTGATCGTAGAAGGCGTCGACCGCCTCGGGGTTAAAGAGCTCATTGACAAAGGGTGAATCATCGCTGGGGCGCAGAGCCGTATCACGGAAAATCAACCGGGTATTGGCGTGTGGGTATCGCGTCTGAAGGTCGTTAAACACCTCGGCCGCGCTCTGACCGCCGCCCACGACGGCAATGTTGTACGATTTCTCCTTCACCGGCAAGACCTGTGCGATTCGAGTGCTGTACTCTGATGAATGCAGAATACGCTCGTGGAAGCTCGGAAAGACCGTCGGCCATGCCGGCCGTCCACCGACCGCGATGACGACGTTGCGGGCCAAAACTGAAGATGGTTGTCCTGTACAAAGGTTGCGGAACTCGACCTCTAGACAGTCAAACTTGCCCCCCGGACCGGCCTTCCACGGCCGCACACGCTGCACCTCGCAGCCATAATCAACCACGTTGTCAAAGTGTGCAGCCGCCCATTGCAGATAATCCTCGAATTCCATCCGAGATGGCAGAAAGGTGCCCAGATTCACGAATTGGACCAGGCGGTCATGCTTCTTGAGGTAGTTCAGATACGTGAAATGACTGCACGGATCTCGGAGCGTGGCCAGGTCTTTGATGAAGGAAATCTGCATCTTTGCCCCCGGAAGTAACATGCCCGCATGCCACTTGAAGCTCTTTTGTCGCTCCAGAAACCGGACCGTGGGGGGTGGCGACAGTCCGACGTTTTCGCTGTTCTCTTCGGCGCATAATTTGTCGTGCAAAGCGATGGCAATGGCCAGCGACGCGGGCCCGAAACCGACGCAGACAATGTCATGGACATCACCGGGGCAAGCAGAACGAAGCCGAAGGATGTTGCCCTGCTCGTTGACAAAGCTGCCGCTCGAGTCGACGCCGTGGGGAGAGTAACGGTCGGCTCCCGCATGGTTGGGCACGTCGACGACCTGTGCCACAGGCCCCGGAGCCATGGCGCTGATGTGCAGAGACAATCGATGGCGAGCCTGCCAGCAAGAATGTCAGAGGCCCGTATTGACAATATGAAACGCCTGAGAACTGCGATGGCAAATGCACGGAAACATTCCTCACTGGTGACGCAGACTCGAGGAAGCACTTCCCGATCAGGCCAAGTCCAGCGATCGCAATATCAGGCCACAAATCTCGGCAAAAGGCGTCAATGCTCCAGCTGACGCTGCTGCCATGCATCCCTTGAAATGCTAACATGGCGGGATGTTTCCCTAGGATGCATACTTGTCGTCACCGCGGACGTGGAGATTAAAGAAAACCCCACTCACTGGTATCCGGTTGCGGAGGCCAAAAATTTATCTGATGGATCGGATAAGATATGATTGCATTAAACTCGTCGCCTCACATATATCCAATGAAAACAGAGCCGTCTTCGCCGGGGCGGGGTGGTGTTGGTTCCAATAACTGAAAAATCTTCCGGCTTGGAATTAATAATTAACTGGACCAAAAAAAAGAGAGGGTTACCTTCGGCCGAGGCGGGAGTAACCTGACCATTTATGGTGCCTCGACGGTCGACCGCAGCTGCAGCTACCGCCACGGAACCTTGGACGGATGTATAATCGCAGGAGTCTGGAACCATTATCAGCCCATCATCAGCATCATCAAACTGTCAGCTGAACTTTTCATGGTGCACGTCACCATAGGGGCATCTTTGTCTCCACTCGCTGCCAACGGTCGCGGCAAGGTCCGCGAGGGCGAAAGCCAAGTGTTGTGCCACCAGGCGAAACTTTGCGCCCGAGAGTTTTCCCTTGGATTTTAACAAGATCTCCATACAAAGGCCGTGGCCTCTCAGGCCGCCCCTGCTCCTGACGCCCTCCTTGCTGAAAGACTTGATTCTGCCCGCTGCAACGGCAGTTGAAGGCAGCTGGATGACATCTGCCATCTCGGCCGGATCGAGGGGGATATGACCTTGGCTTTGACTTTCTCGGCTAGTTGCAGCCTCCTTTCCTCTCCTGAACCAAATCTGGCCATAGAGTCCAATCTTTCCCCCCTATTCGCAAGCCCACGCTCCTACAGTTGCCGTGCCGACGAAGATGAGCGGTCAGGGCGACAACGACTCACGTGACCTGGCCGTCCTCAACCACCCCCGACGGACGCTCCCAGGGCCGGAACTGTTGCACGAACTCATCGCAGGTCCCCGAGAAGAGCAGATCTTACTTGATTTCCTCTTTTCTGACGACCGACGTGTCCAGATTGACTACCTCGCTTTTCAGCAACTGACTGATCTGCTCGCTCAGCAAATCAGAGACGAGGTATCATGCCACCGCAGACAGGTAGGGATCATACCTGTTATCGTGCCACAATGCCCCGAGCTCTATGTCGCTTGGGTGGCGGTCTTGAAAGCCGGTGCTGGAGTGTGCCCGGTGGGTGTTGACGTCCCTTTCGAGAGGCTCAGGTTCATTGTCAAAGACGTCGCCGCCTCCGTCGTCATCACCATCCCATCGCACGAAGCTCGGGTACGAGACATTCTCCCAGACATGGCCTGCATCTCCATTACGCTTGAGGACTTACAGTCGAGGCGAAGTGCTCCCAGTAACAGCAGCAGGGACGCGGGAAAATCAAGACCGCCTGCCGGCATCGACCCCGGGGGACCGGCGTATGTCATGTACACCTCGGGATCAACGGGGTTGCCCAAAGGGGTCAAAATTTCTCACCGATCCGCGTCTCAGTCAATATTGGCCCACGACGAGCACATCCCCAATTTCAAACGATTTCTGCAATTTGCTTCACCGACGTTCGACGTCTCGATATTTGAGATTTTCTTTCCTTTCTTCAGAGGCGCCACGTTGGTCGGTTGCGAGCGTGAACGCATGCTCTCCGACCTCCCGGGCACCATTCAGTTACTCAATGCCGACGCGGCCGAGCTCACTCCGACAGTTGCGGGAACTTTATTGCGAACACGGGCGGCCGCCCCATGTCTCCGGACGCTGCTCACTATTGGTGAGATGCTCACGACACAAGTGGTGACGGAGTTTGGGGGCGGCCCTCTGAAGGAAAGTATATTGTACGCAATGTATGGCCCCACGGAAGCCGCAATACATTGCACCGTGGCGCCCAAACTCTCGGCTTCTGCCTCGGTGTGTTGTATCGGACGACCATTCGCCACGGTCACGACGTATGTCCTAAAGGAGTCGACACCGCCGGATCGACCAGACATTGCTGCTGTCGGCGAAGCGGGAGAACTGGCCATCGCCGGTCAGCTTGCGGACGGTTATTTGAACCGCCCAGATCAAACCGAGGCTGCTTTTGTGCACCTTCCTGGACATGGACCCGTCTATCGAACCGGAGACCGTGCTGTGTGCCTGCCCACCGGCGATCTGGAGATCCTGGGCCGAATCTCCTCTGGGCAGGTGAAAATCAGGGGTCAAAGGGTCGAATTAGGCGAGGTGGAGGAAGTCGCCTCCAAAGTCACCGGCGTCCACTTGGCCGTCGCAAGCGTCATTGACGATGTGCTGGTGCTTTTCTGCCAGACTGATGCTCGCGTAGGATTGTCTGATATTCGCTCCATTTGCCGCTCCTGGTTGCCATCTTTTATGCGACCCGGAGAAATCATTCTTCTGCATGATGTTCCACGACTGCCATCGGGCAAAATCGACCGCAAAGGGCTGGAGCGTGATTTCCGAGCACGTGAGCTGATTCATAACGGAGTTGAGGACGGTTTCAGCGACGAGACCGAAGAAAAGCTCGCGGCAATCTTACAGGAAGAACTTGGACGTAACCTCGGTAGAACCACATCGTTCTGGTCTTCGGGGCTCGACTCGTTGAAAGCCATCAAAGGCGTGTCGAAGCTGCGTCGAGAGTTCAGCGTGATCGACGTGAGCATGATCCTTGAGTCGGACAACATCAGCGAGTTGTCCCAAAAGATACAACAAGCGAACCAGGGGACGAAAGACATCAGAAATGGCGGCGTCGATTATGAGGAGACCAGAGAGTGGTCAAGGGTAAGAGAGGCGGCCATGAATGATTTGAAGATTCAACACCCTACAGCTCGTTGGGAAAAGATCCTTCCTTGCAGCTCAATGCAAATAGCGATGCTGGCCGAAACGTCTGCGCACAGATCACTGAACTTCAATGAGATTCGACTCAAACTTTCTTCTGACATCCGCGGCACGCAATTCTGGAGTGCTTTCAGAACTCTGGCCAGCCGGAACGAGATTTTACGGTCTGGATTTCTCGGCACGTCTGCTCAGGATATGCCATTCGTGCAGGTCGTGTGGGAAAACCTTGAAGCAGACGCTTCTTTGGACGTGTTACGTCCTTTACGCATCTCTCCCCTGAGCGCTCAGGACACCAGCGTTTGGGTTGTGCAGATACACCATGCATTGTACGACGGATGGTCGTGGGAGTTGATACTGGATGATCTGAATACCATTCTTGGAGGAAATGCTCCGCTGGAACGGCCGCAGTTTCAGGTTTTCACTTCCATGCAGAGACATCACATGTCCGCCAAAAGTCCGGAGCAAATCAGTCACTGGCGAGATTTGATGCTGGACTTCCATCCTTCAATCTTCCCGATGCTTCAAAGCTCTCGCGTCGCATCAGGACACAAGCAATCCCTAAGCTTCCATTTGACAACATCATGTCGCAAGCTCAAAGACTTTTCGGACTCATTGCGCTGCAGTCGGGAGACGATTCTCGAGTCGTCATGGATGCTTCTGTTGTCAGCCTACCTGGATAGCACAGACGTCTGCTCGGGCGTCGTGTCAGCCGGCCGTCACTTGAACCTGGCTGGCCTGGAAGCCATTATTGGGCCGTGTCTATCCACATTTCCGCTGCGGGTCGAAATGGCCGCCCTCAAGACGGCGCACGATCTCATCGATTACGTCCAACGTTGGCATCTCAATTGTTTGAAATTTGGTAACACCACACTCCGGGAGATCGGTGATGCCGCGGGTCTGACGCCAGTGGATCGGCTTTTTGATACACTGTGTGTATGGCAGCAAGGCGACATCACGACTGCGAGATCGCGTCGCTTTGTCAATACAGAATCCGGTCGAGATGTATTGGATTATGCCATCGTCCTCGAGTTTGAGCCGATCGAGGACTTGATTGTGACCAAGTTGACCTTCGATTCTGCACGAATCCCCGAGACTCATGCCAACCTCTTGTTGGCTCAGTTGGACGAACTCGCAGGCCGCTTGATCGATGACCCTGAGCAGGATCTGATCGATCTCCTGACTATTTCAAATATGAGAGCGATGTCGGCCGCAAACGCCAAGAGCGAGTCTTTTGACAGAAGCTTCGACCTGATGACAACCATTGCAGATCTCGCCCAAGCCTCGCCGTCCAAGACCGCAATTGAGTGTGTCTACGACTTCGACGTCCAAAGAGATCGTATGCTGACAACCTCCCTCTCTTATGGAGATTTGTTTGCCAAAGCGTCCAGGGCCGGTCAGTCGATGATCGGAGCCTATGCTGTTCAACCAGATGATTTGGTGTGTGTATTTGGTGAAAAGTCAGTCGATCTTTATGTCGCAATATTGGCCGTTGTCGCTGCCGGTGCTGGCTACATGTGTGTCGACTCAAGAACCCCGACAGAAAGAATTGACCGAATTCTCCAAGAATCAAAATGTAAACTCATCATCAGTGACCGTCCGGGTCAATTTGAGCGGTTAGGGCACAAGACACCCAACGTCACAACACTAGCAGAGCTTCTTGACACCAGTATCGACATGGGATCCTTCGTTCCCCATTCAGCTCGTGCGGACCATCTCGCATACGCCGTCTTCACTTCCGGAAGCACAGGCATACCGAAGGGCGTCCTACTTACAAGGAAGAACCTTTTGAGCAACATCGACTGTCTGTCCCGTATCTATCCATGTGAGCGTGGGCGAGACAGACTGTTGCAGGCATGTTCACCCGCATTCGACGTCTCGGTGTTTGAGATATTTTGGACATGGCACATGGGTATGACGCTGTGTGCAGCGCCAAACGATATCCTATTCCGGGACCTGGAAGGGTTAATTGACAAGATGAATATCACCCATCTCAGCATGACGCCCTCTGTTGCCGCCATGGTTGCCCCAGGCCGCATTCCGAAGGTCAAACTATTGGTGACTGCAGGCGAGCCTATGAGCTCAAAGGTCTTCACGAATTGGGCCGGGAAAGGCCTCTATCAAGGATACGGTCCAAGCGAGACGACCAATATATGCAACATTCGGCCAGAAGTTTCGGAGGCTGACATCTCGAACAATGTTGGTCCGGCGCTTGCAAACACCTCGATATTCGTCTGTCAAAGACAGCGGGCGCTCCCTGAAGGCGGTTCTAACCCCAGGGGATTATCGTTGGAGGACTTCCGTATCTTGCCCAAAGGCGCGGCCGGAGAAATTTGGATCGGAGGATGTCAAGTGGGCCGTGGCTATATCGATCCTATGTTGACGACACGAAGTTTTCTGGACCATCCCCAATACGGCCGTCTCTATCGCTCAGGCGATATTGGGCGCTTACTGGCTGATGACTCTTTGGTCATTCTGGGACGTGACGATGACCAGGTGAAGCTTCGGGGTCAACGCATTGAACTCGGCGACATCAACTCCAGCCTCGTGAAGATCGACCCTGTTAAAGACGCCGTTTCCATGATCGTCAACGATGACCGAGGTCATGCGAGGTTGGTGTCATTTTGGGTGCCAAACGTGTCGAAGGACACCAACATCGACGACTATGCCACCACAGCAGAGTTCATATTCCAGCAGCTTCAGTCCCAACTGCCAGAGTACATGATACCAGACACGCTTATAAATGTGCAGGTTCTCCCCCTAACCCGGCAAGGCAAGATCGATAAGAAGTGGCTGGCTCAATACTACGCAAACACGAGCTCAGAAGAGCTTCAGGCTTCGTCCCGACACAGCAGAAGCACGGCAGACAGTGAGCCGCTCTCAGGACGCGAGCTCACCCTTGCACAAGCAATCTCACACGTGCTCAACCTGTCACTGGAGATGGTTTTCCGGCACAGCTCCTTCTATGCTTTGGGACTCGACTCAATCAGCGCCATCAGGTTGTCTCGGCACATCAGAGAGCTCGGATTTCACCAAATCGACGTCTCGACCATTTTGAAACATCCTTCCATCGATCAACTACTTCCGTTGCTTAAAGACTCTGTTCCACGAGCAGTACTAGAACAGACCGACACTTTCGAGAACCAATTTAATACTGAATGGAAAGCCGATGTCATTGGGAGGTATGCAAGAATGGGTCTAGAAGTGGAGAGCTTCTTACCCTGTACGCCGCTGCAAGAGTCGATGCTCTCTCCTGCCAGTGATCGTACATCTGAAGCATATCGGAATCATTTACGTTTCACCATTCACGGTGACTGGCACCGACTGCAAGAAGCATGGATGGTGATGACCGCTCGCCATCAACTGCTGCGCACTGGCTTTGTCACCCAGAAATCAGTGGACACACCATTCGTCCAAGTCGTCATCAGAAACTTCTGTCTTCCGTGGATCGAGAACGGTTCAAAGTGTGGCCCTGAATCGCACGACCTTGAAGGCTCAATGCTTCCCCCATGGACCCTCGAGGCCCAGCAAGATCCTAATGGTGCTATGGAGCTGCATTTAGACATCCATCATGCTCTGTACGACGCTGACGCTATGGCTGTTCTCCTTCACGAGGTCGAGCAGGTTTGTCTCGGCCAAGAGTTACCACCGGCCGCTCCCTTTGGTAGATATCTGCAGTACATGGCAGACATGAAAATTGAAGAGGTTGACGCGTTCTGGCGCAAACAGCTCACTGGGGTGAAGGCTTGCAGATTGACTGACGTTCTGAGAGGGGCTTCCCGGGCGACAACGAGAACTCCAGTCACGGTTACGCATGAAGCAGAGTTGAGGCTAAACGAGTTGGAGACTTCTTCCCGACGCTGGTCGACGACCACATTAGGGTTGCTGCAGGCCGCCTGGGTTCGGCTTCTGTTCTGTTACTTCCGGAGCCATGATGTCTGCGTTGGAAATGTTATGAGTGGTCGCACCTTGCCCATCGATGGCGTCGAGCGGATTGTCGCACCTTGCTTCAACACTGTTCCGCTCAGGATTCGCCTGCAAGGGAACGCTTCAAACCATGACCTTTGCCGCGATCTTCAAAAGGCAAATGTTGACACCCTTCCATTTCAGCCAAGTTCACTGCGGCGCATTCAGCGTCAGCACAGTGAAGATGGGCGGCCACTCTTCGACACGTTGATTCTGTTGCAACAAGAGGAGTTTCACGTCGACGAGAATATTTGGACATTACGAGATGATACCGGCGATATGTCTTTCCCTTTCATTCTTGAGATTGTTCCACGGAGGAGGGATGATAGTCTTGTGCTCCGACTACATTCCATGACTGCTGACAAGTCAATCCTGGCCAATATTTTGGCCAATTTCGACACCCTTGTCCAACATACTGCCAGATTTCCGCAAGCCAGAGCAGCAGACTTTTCACCTATTAGCGAGCAGCTTCCTCAACTTCGACCTCCCCCTCAATCAGAGACAGAATCATCTCGACGCCATGGACGTCTTCCGCTTGCCGTGGAATCGCCGACAGAGGAGTGGTCACCTACCGAACGTCAGATCAGAGATGTCCTGATCGACTTTAAGCCAGAATATAAAGGAAAGATTGCAAAAACGACAACCATCTTCCGTCTAGGTCTCGATAGCATCGGCGCTGTGCAAATCGCCGCTGCACTTCGAAAGTATGGATACAATATATTGAGCAGCGATATTCTCGAGAACCCCACCATCGCACAAATTGCAACTCTCTGCTACCATAACCACGTCAACCAGCACTCTGTGGAACCCGGGTTCGATTTTGAGGATTTTGATCGTGAACTCCGAGATAAAGTGTGCGAGGTTTCGTCCATCAATTCGACCGACGTGGAAATGATCCGACCTTGCACTCCCACTCAAGCTGGAATCTTGTCTCAATTTATTCAATCAAAGGGACGGTTGTACTTTAACAACCTGTCTCTCCGTCTTGACCACGAAGTGGAGCCTCTGAAGTTGGAGCGAGCCTGGAATGCTGTTATGAATCACCATGAGATGCTGCGCACTGGGTTTGTGGAGATGGATGTTGGAAGATTTCCGTTCGCCATGGTCACCTATCGGCCCCATACTCAGCGGCTACCCTGGATCGATGTGAAGAACGAAGAGAACGTCTCGAGTCAGTCAATCTTGGCCGGTGCAAAGTGCTTGGAGCACCTGGCAAAGCCTCCGTGGTGTCTTCGATTGGTCTCAGGCCCGACCGACGCCATTCTCAAGTTGTCGATCCTGCACGCCTTGTATGACGCTCAATCTCTGGACATCATCCTGCAGGACGTCGCAGCTGCATACAGGGTGTCAAGTCTCGCAATTCCTGCTCCTGTCTCCCCAGCCGTGGCGACAATATTGCAATTGAGTCAGCTTTCCGAGTCCAAGGAGTTTTGGACGCTCGTCTCTCAGGATATGTGCTCAACCCGTTTCCCGGATATGAAAGTCTTCATAACTCCGAGTCAGGGCTTCAGCGAGGTTTCTTGGGAATGTGAGAGATCGGCAGCAGAATTTGAACAGGCCTGCGCGGGGCTGGATACCAGTCTACATGCTCTCTGCGCCACGGCATGGTCTATCCTTCTCGCAGCGTATACGGCTCAGAGCCATGTTACCTTTGGACTCGTTCTCTCGGGGAGAAGCTTTGGCGACGAGAAGATGGAAGCAGTTGCTTTTCCATGCATCAACACCGTTCCTTTTGCCATCAGCGTCGGCCAAGACCAGCTCGATCTGCTACATAGAGTGACGGATCGATGCGGGAAGCTGACCAAGCATCAATTCACACCCACGGCCTCCATCAAGCGATGGGCGGGGATGGGAGACGACCTCTTCGACACAGTCCTTGTTCTGCAGAAGTATACGTCGGAAGGAAAGGAGAAGAGACCGTGGACAGTTGTCGAAGACAATGCGACTGCTGAATATGCTGTTTCTCTTGAAGTGTTGCCCCAGGAAGAGGGCCATTTGCGGCTTCAATTGACATTCCAAGACGATGTGATGCCGACTGGACAGGCGACTATTGTATTGCAAGAGTTCGAGGCGATCATGGCAACTATCTTGGGATCGAAAACTATTCCCCCGGCGGAAGTTCCACGGCGGCTGGTATCCGTGGTACCTGCGAAGGAGGAACGCCTCGCCACGGAAGTTCGGTATTTGCATCAGTTTGTGGAATCCATGGCCAAAGAAAAACCAGAGAGCATAGCCCTTGAATTTGTGACAAGCCTGGAGGGTGATGAGGCTGTCAAGCAAACATGGACGTATGCGGAATTAGATGCACTTGGAAACCAGATTTCCCATCTCCTCAAGGCAAGTGATGTGGATGTGGGCGAACTGGTTGGCATCTGCTTCGAGAAATGTCCCGAGGCGTCGTTTGCCATTCTTGGTATTCTGAAAGCCGGTTGTGCCTATGTTGCTGTGGATCCTGGCGCTCCCAAAGCCCGGAAGGAATTCATCCTCAAAGATGCCTGCTGTAAGGTCATCCTCACTTGTAAAGGAGCCTTTCTGGACGCCGAAAACCTCAGTGGCGTCCGTGTCCTCGCCATCGACGATGGCACTCTTTGGAATGGACTCCCACAAAGCAAACTAAGCCTGTCCCGACCTCTGGAGGTTGAAGACACTTGTTATTGCCTGTATACCTCTGGCACCACAGGAACGCCAAAAGGCTGTCTCATCAGCCATGACAGCGCCGTTCAGGCCATGATGTCTTTTCAGCGCATCTTCAGGGGACACTGGAGTGACGACTCTCGTTGGCTCCAATTTGCATCATACCATTTCGATGTCAGCGTGCTCGAGCAATTCTGGAGCTGGAGCGTGGGAATCCGCGTGACTTCTGCTCCTCGCGACCTCTTATTCGAAGATTTACCTGGTACAATCAGCAAATTGAAAATCACGCATTTGGATCTCACCCCCAGCCTTGCCCGGCTGTTGACTCCTGCCGATGTCCCGACTCTTTGTCAGGGCGTATTCATCGTGGGCGGCGAGCAGGTGAGGCAGGACGTTCTGGAAACATGGGGCGATGCTCGATGTCTATACAACTTTTACGGTCCGAGCGAAGTGACGATTGGATGCACGGTCCATCCACGAGTGGCCAAAAATGCAAAGCCAACAAACATTGGCCAGCAATGGGACAATGTCGGTTCATTTGTCCTCGAGACGAGATCGCAGAAGCCAGTCCTGCGCGGTGCGATCGGCGAACTCTGTCTCTCTGGACCGCTCGTCGGCAAAGGGTATCTGAACAGACCCAAGCTCACTGAAAGCAAGTTTGCCATCCTTGAGCAAACCGGATCCCGAGTGTATCGTACCGGTGACCTGGTGCGGCTATTGCACGACAACAGCTTCGAGTTCCTCGGTCGAATTGATGACCAGGTCAAATTGAGAGGCCAGAGACTGGAGATTGGAGAAATCAACCATGCGATCTTGAGTTCAACGCCGGCCATTAAGGATGTGGCAACTATGGTCCTCAAACACTCCACACAAGAGAAGGAACAATTGGTGGCATTCTTCTCCACAGAAGAGCGGCGTGCGAAGTCCGACGACCCGGAGCTTCTGTTCGATGGTGATTCTGCTCCTCTTGTCTCTCGCATAAGGCGAACCTGTGTCGAGAAGTTGCCCGCTTACATGGTGCCAACGTATTTCCTGAGACTCACGTCCATTCCACTTTCAGTCAACAACAAAATCGAGCACAAGACCCTGAAGACGCTTTATGAAGAAGCTTCGCCAGAACATTTCCAGTCAGCCAGCGCCCTGAACCATGACATATCCGACCAAGACAAGGAAGCGGTCTCGCAAGTTGCCGACGTCCTTGCAGCTTTTTGGCGGATCTCGAGCTCTTCGATCAAGGCATCATCGAGGCTGTTCGAGCTTGGCCTTGACTCTGTGTCTGTGATTGGTCTTTCCCGGCTGTTCAAGAAGAGGGGATTCTCCTCTGCTGATGTCGCCACCATTATGAAGAACTCGATCGTTGCAGATCTTGCGCATGCTCTTCGGCGCCACAATAGACCCGAGGAGAGAGGGTATGAGATGATAGCATCAGCTCAAAAGGCCATTCGAAACTTTGCTGAGGTTCATCGCCACACAATAACCGAGACATTACAGGTCGACCAAGGCACTATTGAATACATTGCACCCTGCACCCCGCTGCAAGAAGGCATGATATCGAGAGTGTTGAGCAGCGACGAAAGTGATCCGGTGTATTTCACGTCCTTCAATTACGAACTCGACCGGAGTGTTGACATGTATCGATTGGAAGAAGCCTGGACCAAAACCCAGACGAATGCGAGCATTCTGAGAACTCACTTCGTGCCCACAGGGGATGGTTTCGCTCAAGTCGTGCTTTACGAAACGGACTGCGGTGTCGTCACACACGCTTCGAAGACTGGCAAAGAGTGTCGGTCACCGGACGAAGAGTTCGGGCTGTGGCTGGGATCAGTCAAGACGCTCTCCAGAGAATTGCCATGGCAGGTGAAACTCACGCAGGATGGCGGGAAAAAGTACATGATTCTTCGTATCTTCCACGGGCTATATGACGGTATCAGTTTGCCGTTACTCCTGGAGGAAGTTGCGAAACGGTATCAGAATATGGGCAGTGCGGGAACACGGATCACTCAATTCTATGAAATCCTTCCGTACGGTCCACTTGCTCGACAGACAGGTGCACCGACGTTTTGGAGGTCGAGGCTGAAAAAGGTCAGATTACTAGGCTTGCCCTCAAAGTACGCAGACAACGAGCCAACCCCGAGCACGATCTCGATCCAGACAAGCATCTCAGACGCCAACGTTCAAGGCTTATGCAGCGAGCTGAACGTGACGACGCCAGCGGTCTTCCACGCTGCGTGGCTGTACTCACTACATCGAAAATTCAAGGTCAATCCTACCATCGGCATAGTGGTGTCAGGACGTGCTATTGAACACGAGCACGCAGAGGATGTGCTGGGCCCTATGTTTAATACCATTCCCTGTGCATTGAATAACCTTGCCCAAGGTTCCACTGTGGTTGATCTTATCCGAGCCTGTCACCACTTCAATGTGGACGCGGTGCCATATCAGCACACCGCTCTGCGCGATGTTGCCAAATGGACTGGCCAAAGCCTCCGGACTGGCCTATTTGACAGTCTGTTTGTCTTTCAGAGAGAATTTGGTTCCACGACACAGCACAGCTTATGGCGGCAAACACCCTCGGCAAGCTTACCTGATTATGCATTGAACATGGAAGTGGAGCAGAAGACCAATGGGCACTTCGTGATGACTCTGGTGGCGAAAGCGGCATACTTGGACGAAGCAGATGCTCGTGACCTCCTTGATGTCGCCAAAGAAGTGCTTCGGAGACTGGAACGAGACGAGTCAATAGAGCTTTCGGAAGAGGATTTCTGCCAGCGGTCGACTTCTGACCTGACAAACGCGTTGGGTCATTTCGAAAGCTCCGACCAAAAACCGACACCGGGTGAGAATGCGGCAGACGAAGGATGGGACGAAAATACACAGATTGTCCGGGATGAAATTGCCAAACTCGCCGGCGTCAAAGAATCAGCCGTGCTGTTGAACAGACCAACTCTCTTCGAACTTGGCCTCGACAGTATTGATGCTTTGAAGCTTGCGGCGCGGCTGAAGAGTGTGGGATTCAAAATACCTGTCAGCTCGATCATGAAATCCCCCACTGCTGCAGGCATTGCCCAGGCGGCCGTGGATGAAAGGCGGGCACTGGTTCAGCAAGATACACACAACGATTCTCCAGGCGTGATTGCATCGAAACAAAATGAGTACATTGACCTGCTTCGAAGACAAGGCTTTGATGTGGGCAATGTGCAACGAGTCCTACCTGTGACACCCATGCAAGAGGGCCTGTTGGCGGAATACGAAAAATACTACAATATCATGACGTTCCAATTGGCGCCAGGCGTCGAGATTGAAAAATTGCTTCGTGCCTGGAAAGAAGTCCTGGAGGAAGACCCCATTCTGCGAGCCACATTTGTGGCCGTCGATGAGTCAGACAGGAATGAAGCATTCCTGCAAGTGGTGGAGCGCGATCTCAACGGCAGAAAACAAAGGCCGATCGAATTACAAAAGGATGAGGATCTTTCATCCATTATCAATGGTATGAGACAGACGGCCAGAATTGATGGCTTATCAGGTCAGCGAGTGAGAGTGGTCATCACAAGCTCCGGAGAAGGGGGCAATATTCTCTTACTGGGAATGCCCCATGCGACGTACGATGCATGGTCGCTGCATCTGCTGCACCAGCAGGTGGCCAAGCTGTACGACTCTGAGCCCCGAAACAGCGGAGAAGCTGAATCAGCCGAACTATTCCAATATGAACAACACATGGAGCACATTTTTGAGCAGGCAAACAGCGAGAAGACCAGAAAGTTCTGGTCAGACGTCTTATTTGCCTTGAGACCTACTCTTTTCTCTCAGCATTCCGAAAAGAGGACCGCGATTTGGCCGCCGCTGCTGCTTCAGCAAACTTCGAAATCGCCCTGGCCAGTTGTTCTCGAGTTTTGCAAGAGACACGGTATCATGGTCCAATCCCTCGGGCTCGCATGTTGGACAATTGTCCTCGCCCACTACACAAAGCAATCGGATATTTGCTTCGGCGTTGTTCTATCCGGACGCACAACCGAAGGATCGGAAGAGCTCGTCGGCCCGACCTTCAACACCGTCATCTTTCGGCAGATCCTTGATCTCTGTTCAACCAAGGAGGAAACCGTCAAAAAGATCCATGACCAAGCAATTCAGATTTCTGGACATCAGCATTACCCCTTGCGTGAAGCTGTCAAGCTCGGACGAAAATTTCACAAGAATGGTGAGCTTCTGAACACCTTGTTTACCTTTCAAAAGACACCCCCCACCGCGTCCGGGGTGCCGGCGCTTTATCACGAGATCGAGGTCTCGGAAAGTGCCATTACACCACCATATCCGGTCAACATTGAGATGGAAGCGAGGGGTGACCAGTTGTGGTGGACTGTTGCGTGTCAGGAAGGTGTCATTGGGGACGATGGCATAAAAGCACTCGTGAGCAATATTGATGGTGTCCTGCATAGTCTGATTGAGACGCCGGAGGGCCCACTTGTCGAGAAAAAGGCGCGTGGTGTATCTCTTTGCGGGTTGCCTGAGACCGACTTGAGCACGGACACGGGCTTCTTGACAATGGAGCTTCCTGACAACACCGACCACTTTGCCGCGGACACCTGGACCGCAACAGAAGAAATTATCCGAGACGTCCTGACGAAGGTATCGAAAGCGGACAAGCAGCAAATTAAGAAAGACACGGGGTTCTTCCATCTCGGTCTCGACAGTATTAGCGCCATCAAGGTCACCAGCCTGTTGAGAAAGGAGGGGCTCAAGATACCGGTCAGCGAAATCATCAGAGTTCAAACCGTCCGAGGTATGGCGAAGGTCGCAGAGCAATCAAGTCAAGGGCCTCGAAGCCAAGCCGAGGAACAGAGAAATACCGCCAAAGAGAGGGCCTCTTCACTGTATGCCTGTTTGGACGGCCTCGATCTCGACAGAGATGACGTCGAGTCAATTCTTCCCGTCACCGGTGGCCAGATGTACATGCTCGATACGTGGTCCAGCAGCAAAGGGCGGTTGTTTTACCCAACATTCTGGTTCGAAGTGACTGGTACGACCAAGGAAGCATTCCAAAACGCGGTTTCGAAGCTGGCGAGAGATTTGCCCATTCTTCGCACTGTATTCGTCACCGCCAACCACAACGGCTTGCCTGCAATTCTCCAGCTGGTTCTCAATCATCACCCAAGCAAATATGACGTTCCGTGGTCCTTTTCTGTGGTTGAAGCCGAGACACACCTGCTCGTCGCCCTGAAGATGCACCACGCGCTGTACGATGCCGTGAGCATGCGGCTTATTGTGTCTGAGATCGAAAGATTGTGCAAGGACGTCAACTCAGCCACTGGTATCAATTCAGACTGGAGCAGCTTCGTCAGCCTCACAGACCCATTCCTGGCCGAGGCAGATCAAAGGGCAAAAGAGTTTTGGACATCCTACCTGGGCAGGAACAGTGGTAAATTTCCGCGACTGCACCGGGGCAGCTTCGAGGCAAAACGGATATCACACTTTGATCCTGAAGTTCTTCAGACGTCGACGCTCGAAGACAAGTTGAAGCAACTTGGCATCAGCTTTCAAGCCCTGTTTTTTGCCGCTTACGCCCAGGTGTATGCGGCACTGTTAGCTCAAGCCAGTCACGGGCCGCAGGCCAATGGCACCCAGGAGGCAGTCTTTGGAGTTTACCTTGCCAATCGATCACTCGATGTCGATGGTTTGCCTGACCTGGTTGCACCTACATTCAACGTGGCCCCGTTGCGGATCAGGATGGGAAGGGAGTCGATCGTGCAGACCGCACGACAAGTTCAAACGGACCTAGGCCAGATTGGCCAAGCAGAGCATTGTGGTGTGAGCATGCGGGATATACACGCGTGGACAGCAGTCAAGGTTGACTGCTACCTCAACTTTTTGAAACTGCCAGGCGGGGAAGACGGCAGCAGCCGCGAGGTGAAAATGGTGCATGCAGGGGGACTGGCACTGCCGAAGGGGAGTGTGAGCTCCGAGCTGAAGACGCCTTCCCCATTTTTGAGTCTACCGGACATGGGGATAAACAGGGCTGAATGGTGTCTGGTAAGTTCGACCCTGACCTATGCAGCAACCGTCGGCTAACCCGTGGGTTCTCATGCAGCCTGCAGTAGACATTGAAGCTAAGATCGAAAACGGTTATCTGGGGGTCGGTATCTTCGGCCCCGAAGATATGCTCACGGCCAATCAAGCGAGGCTGATGCTGCAGGAGCTCGTCGCGATGTTGTCGGGAGTTGCTCAAGATGGTCAAGTTTGATCATTAGACCTCGGCGCCGGATGGAGCCATTGGGCGTGCGGAGAGGAGGGTAAGCGGCGGTAGGCTGATCCATTGATTAAACCTGACTCTTTCCATGAGGCAGTTGAATCAAGAGGACATGCATTACAGCCAACCAGAAGGGGAGCATACGCAATATTCTCCTACTACTTGGAGATAAGGTGCTTACGTCTGACTGACTACTCGCTACTAGTATGTATGCACAACTGACCCAATCCTTCTTGTAACCCGTCAGACGCCTCCTTAAATCAGCCCTAGCGTAATGCACCAGTCCCATCTCACCGACCGATCCACATTGCGCTAGACGATATAATGTTGAAAAGAACTCGACCCGCGACGACCACCCAGAAGAAGCCGCCAGACTGCCAGCTTATATACCAGCACCGACACCATCCGTGACGACTTAGACTAGCCGCTGAAGACGTCCTCGTTCTTCTCCCAGCCATGGCGGTCAAGCCCACACATCTCGACGAGCCCGTCATTGCTGGTCCGTTCTCGCTGTTTGACGGATCCTTCATTCTCGAGCTTTTGAAGCCACATCCATCTCGCAATGCCTCGTTAGTGATCTTCGAGCCTTCCCTTTTTCCCTGACCCTCACCCTGTCCCCATTCTCGTCCCCGATGCAATTGTTCGATGGGTGGAAATCAGCAGCAGACTGATGAAGACGACGACTCACTCGTGGTCGCCCATACAGAGTCCTTATGCGCGCAACGTATAAGCATGGCCATGCTCTGAGCAAGAAGGCCAAAGACCATCCTCAGGTAAGGCAACCATTTGTCCAGTCGATCTGTCGAAAGGCACACAAGTCTACCACCGTCGTGCTGTCACTTCCCTTGACAAAGCATGCTGTTTGTTTCATTGCTTGCTCTAAATCTCACAGTCGCCACCCCTTCACCTGCATTTCAACCAATCCGAGTCCTTTCAGGTTCTGTCTGGTCTCATCGGCACCACAACGACCTGGTCTGCCATCGATAAGATCTGGGACCCGTCTATGACACCGCCGGGTGAACCGCACGAGATAACACCCTGGGTACCGCATCGATTTTGGCCGGTCCCTGATGCCAAAGAAGACAGCACGTTGATCGTGTGGGCGCATCCGGACGATGCCGACGACAAGATGGATGACGTTTTTTTCAAGAACCTGCTCATGTACACCAGCGATGTGCACGAGGGCAAGGCCAAATTGAGCTTGAGTCAGATTATGCTAACGCAGTGAGTTTTGTTCACTTCATCACCTCTCTTGCTCTCCCAGGTGATCCTGCCACAGTCTCACCCAACCCACTTTCCACGTCACATCCCATGCCACACCTGACCTCTTCCCATCCATTTCAATAACAACAAATTTCAAAATCCAACACCCCTTCTCACGGGTCCACAGACACGCCTCAGCCACCGCGCTCGTCATCTTCCCTCGCCTCTGGTTCCTCGGGCCCCTCCGTTGGTGGATCCCCTGGGTATTGCAGGGCTTCTTTGCCGCTGTTGCTCGCTGGACCGGTAAAACACCGCTGATGCAGAAGAATCTGTCGCCGGAAGAATGGGACCGGGTGCAGCGGCAGGCGAAGGCGGAGGGGACCAAAGGGAAGGGGGGGGAAAGCACATTGATGGTCGCGTTAGACGGGAGGACCAAGGGAAGAAAGGTAAATCACTTGTCAAGCCCTTTCTTTACCAACTTTTCATGATCCAAGTCCCATATCAGTGAGGATGAAGGATCCCCTTGGCGCGAAACTTACTGTCTTCAAATTGCCATATGACGACCCACGTCTAGTTCGGATAGATGCCGCCGATCGACCCTGCATGAGCATGCAATACCGATATCAGTAGCAAACATCAACATAGATCCGTAGTCCCCAAAGTTTTCGGACCGACCAAATGGACGGCTGATCCATGCGGTATACTCTTTGTCGCGGTGCGACAATAATCGTCTGAATCCTCTCCGTTTCCGAACCAGCATGTCTAATTGTATAACCCCGCTTTCGGATCCTTTTCCCACCATATAATCCAGAAACGCAACAGCAGTCAAGAACATTCTGGAGTTTGTGAAGCCGACCAAAAGATTCGACTAGGATTGGATAAGGCGCGGAAAGACAACAAGATATAGATGACGACGAATCGGAATAAGATATTAGGGAGAAGGAGCCTCGCTCTCCTTTAAGGTGCCAGTCTGACCCACCGATATTATGACGGTCAACATGAGTGCCGACAGGTCAATCTCCTCTCGCAGGCTTCCATTCGGTAGACAAGTCGGTAATACTGTAAGGAGAAGCGCTCTGGAGATCAGTAACTGAGACTGGAGGCGAGAGTGTGGCACATGACGTACAGTGACTGATCCTGCAAGGGTGTAAGCAAAGCCTTGGCAGGAGGCCTTAGCAGCGACTATACTTTAAAAACCAGAATCAAGGCCTTCCGCTTACGGCGTACCATTTGTGATAAATAAGTACGTCCAGGGGGATCAAGTTCTTGGTCTTCTTATTTCTCGAGACTCTGAAAGATAATATATTTTCAACGTGGGCCACTGATCCTTCCCTCATACGGCTTTCACCAGCACAATCGCAATTAATCTGGTCATATTGATTCTCCAGGCCAAACAAAGAAAAAGATGCCGTCTCCAAGCCACTCGATCCTCGCTGCCGCAGCAGGAATCACCTCCAGCACCATCTTCTTCGCCATGAACACAACTCTGAACTACATCGCACTCCCGTGTTATCTGCTGCCACCACCACGGTCCAAGTCCAAGCGAGGGACCGACAATAACAATCCCGAAGCTTCCACGGACCTCATTCTCCGTCAATGGGAAATGACGTACTCGACAGGCCACATGATCGGCCCGGGCTCCTGCATCTTCAGCACGCTGGCGTATCTCTACGCCGCTCGGACATCACCGGGCGAAAATTTCAGCTTGCAAGGCTGGTATTACTTCGCCGCGGCGTGCGCAGCGACGGCGTTCCCGTTCACCGTGCTCTTCATACTCCCGACGAACGATGAGTTATACAGGAGAGCAGCGTCGTTGAAGCAGCAGGCTCAGACTCAAAACCCCGAGAGTCAGGAGCGAAAGAAGCCTGAGACTGAGATTGGTCAGGGGAACGGGAAGGGGAAGGGCAAGTCGAAATTTGAAGGCGTTGACACCCTGACGCTAATTCGGAAATGTCATTTCCTGAGCAAGGTCAGGGCGTTGATGCCGGTTCCAGCGATTATGGTTGCGCTTTATGCTATTGCAAGGACAGGCGAGATTCTGAGAAGCTAGCAGTGCCGCGGAAAGGGAAACAGGGCCTTCTCGCAGTACATTACCTAGGGCTATTAGAGGACTATCGTACTCTCGCCATCAGGGCCCGCTCGTCATGAGGGCGCCCCAAAGAGGAGGGGACTATCTGAATGTAGTCTTTGTTATGGAAGCTAAAGAACACCCCGAGATCGGTTTTTGAAGAGCTAGCGGGTTATTACGAAAGCCAATGGCGGAGGCCTATCTATTTAGTATACGACCGAACCCTCTCAAGCTATTACGGTAGCGAAGCAGAGACTGCAACTCCTAATGAAATGAACCAATTCAATGGGCCTGATTAGGGGCCGTGAGATGCTAATACGTATCTCCCTGTCAGCAAGCAAAGTAGCACGGCTTCGAACTAGGCCTTGCAGCCGTTTTCAGTCGGACGTAAAGACAAGACGAGGCGAGTGAGTCTTGGTAGGCACCTTTTTGGTCGGTCTGCCTGCTCGTCCATTCTTCCACCCAGTGATTACTTGTGCATTCCCTTGAGCACTTGAGAATAAGGCAAACAAGATAATAGACGGCATCGGGAGAGGAATGCGCCAAGTGCATAACAGCGACGTCCATGCCACCAGCATCCTCCCATCCATGGCACAAAATAAACTTCTTCCAATCACGAGTACCGCGAGCCCTCAGCTTAGGTCCAACATCACACGGTATATACAAACTCCGGGTTCTCTTTGTCGGTGAGATCCAGCCACCTGTTTGCGAGAGAAGTAATGTCAGTCAGACTCGACCGTCCTGATCTCGATATTTTGACGTCAACTTACTCCTGATTCTCCACCTTCGTGTACCCCGGCTCGGCTCTGATGATTTCCTTCTTCTTGTTCATCCGTTTGCAGTACCAGTAGATAAAAGCGAGATCGAAGAGACATACGCCCCAGCAGACGATGATGGTGATTTCGGCGGGCTTATAGCGTGGTGCGTCTTTGGGGCGGAAAGTTTGTGGGCCTGTGTGGAGGGAGGAATGATGCAAGTCAGCGTGTGCTTCCCATTGTAGCACCAGGAACCCGGTCAAACTCTCATATAGAAGCCCTGGGAGAAAAGGTGGAAAAACGCACCAATGATGTTTCCGACACAGTAGGCGATCAAATACATGGCCGCGACGGTGGTTTTCTTCGTGTATCCGGCAACGTTGGTGGCTATGAGACTGAGTAGGGCCACAAACGGTGCGGCAGACGCCTGTGTCAGATAGTATCCCCCCAGCCGACCGTGGTTGTTCTCGAGAGGCAGCGCGACGATCAGGATGATTCCCAGTAGCGCGACCACGAGACTGCCCATCGAAACCAAAATGCGGTTTCCGATTCGGTCACCCAGCCAGCCGCAGAAGATCAGCGACACCACTTCGATCGCGCCTCCGGGAGCGCCGTAGAGAAGTGACTGCTCAGCGGTGTAGCCGAACGAGACGATCTGTGGAAACAGGCACAATCAGCACATCACCTCACCATTCCACTCGGCTGCACGGCGAGCGTACCAATTGGGAGAAAAAATTGGTGATCCCTCCATTCGGGATATCGGCGACCAGTGCATAAAACGTGAATGCCCAGGTCAATGGATCCAACAAGGCTTCCTTCAACTGGTACCACTTGAAGTGCTTATTCCCAATGCCCTGCTGATTGACCCTCACCCGTTCCACGGCGAGCACTCGATCACGGGGTTTCAACCACCTCGCATTCAGTTGATTGTCGGGCATCACGAAGAAAAAGACAACGCCCATGACCGCGGTCAACAGACCGTTGACAAGGAATATAATCTTCCAGGGCTCGATCGTAGAGCCGTGCTTTCTGGTTCCCACGGCGATTCCGTAGGCCACCAGACCGCCAAAGATCTGGGCAAAGCCATTGAAACTAAACCAGAGGCCAGTTCGCGTCCCTTGTTCGCGCTTCGTGTACCATTGAGAGGTGAATAGGGCAAAACCGGGAGTGACAGCGGCTTCAAAAACCCCGAGGAAGACTAAGTTTCTATGAGTTAGGCCTGACTGACGACACGAGCCTGGATTTGGAAGCTGCACCAAAAACAGCCAAGAAGTAGTAGGCGTGATACTGGGCAAGATTATGATCGACTGGAAAAAAAGGTCTACTCACATCGGATGGCGACAGCGCCACCAAAATTTGAAACCGTCGCAAACAGCGCCAGAACGATACCCCACATGACAACGCAAAAGGACGAATACTTTGCGAGTGGCAAGCGTTGAAGCAGTCGGTTCGTAGGATACTCCCAGCCGAGATATCCTGAAATTGATGCATAGTCAGCGCGACCGTAACCGAGGACGATTTAGAACGGTGGCGAGAGTAAAGGTGTGCGGATAGATTGGTCTTGGGGGGAATCCCACGTCCTTGAGGCATTCTGCGGCAAGGCATGAGAGGTGTCGGACAGAGATGACTGACCAAAGTAGAACATGCTTCCCAACCACTGATAGTCGTCGCCAACAAGGTGGGTGTCCTTTTTGAGACCCATAATACTGGCATACGACAGGGTCGTCTTGTCGAGAAAGTTCAGACCGTACACAATGCACATCACGGGCATTAAATGCCAATCGATGATGCGCAGCAGTCTCTTGCTTGTGGCTTCGTCGAGCTCAACCACTTCACCGGACGAGAAGGCTTTCATGGCCTCATCGGCATCGTGACTATGTTCAAGAATTTTCCTGGCGACCACGCTTGTCGATACTACCGACGCACGCTTCTCCTCCAGGTCGACCGGAGAGGCGTCTCCCCCGCTGGGCAGGACTTGGTACTCACCCGATTTCTCTGGATCTGGGGATTGTACGTCGGGCATGTCGGTGGTGGAGTCGGGAGTCTGAGTAGCAGCCATGGACACAAGGACGAAGGCACAGATCTTTCTCAGCAGGACAGTGCTCTTACTTCGGGAAATTATAGACAGAAGACGAACGTGCATGCCATGTGCGCAGGAACGCCGCTGTTATCTCTCCTGCCCTGGTCATGTACGATACCACAGTCGGCAGTGAGCAGGGCATCCCTGTCGACCGTTGCCGACCAAACGTCCATCTCGACTTGACGCGATAAAGGTGCATATCGCGCCAGATTCACCTGGGAGCAACGTGAATGGTGTAACCATGTAAAGGTCCAGTTTGCAGCAGCAGCGGGCAGGGTTTCATCCTCTGCTAAGAAATGATCGACCAATGACCAATTCCGATTTGGGAAGGTCAAATATCGTCGGCAATCGGCAACGCCTCTCCAGCCAACCACACTCCCTTCACCTCCACTACGCGGAAAAGACCGCGCCTGTCTGGGATCTGTGTGGTGTGATAGCGAGAAAGCAGAGTGCATCGGGTGGCGAGCATTATCCATTCACGGAGAAGAGCCTATACGAGCCTGTCCAGAGCCGTCGGGCTGGGCCGCGTGGTCCCCGGCTCTTTTCAGCCTCGTCGAGTGTCCATCACATTGACCGCTTTCCATACGGCTCAAATGGCATAATCACGGCGACCCCGGCCTATGGGTCAAAGTCAGCAATCAGTGGTAGTCGAAAGACAGGTTCGTTCCTACCATGGCGATGTATAACGCGGCACATATATATATCGGCGCACTGGTCGCCGTGTTGGCATAGGTCGCCACGAACGCCGATATCAAGCCCATGACCCGGTTGCATCCGACAGCAATTCCGTTGCCCGTTGCGCGGTGGGCTGATGGCAAGACCTCTGGGGTGTATGCGTACAATGTGCCATAGTAGACGTTGACCGAGAAGTAGATGGCACATGTGAATCCAATGTTCTGCGCCGCCGTTCGGACCGCCGTGTAGGCAAAGAAGAAGGCCATGGTCACCAGCGCACCAATCACCATGGTGTATCTCCTGCCCAGAAGTTTCCAGTTGCACATGAAGCCGGCAAGCACGGGCCCAAAGATGCTGACCGTGTTGGTAATCATGTAATTTCGCCAGGTGTAGTACGGACTGGACTGGCCGGTTTTTGCTCCACGACTGGCGAGAAAATCGGGCAAAAAGACGTAAAATAATGGATAGGCGAGGCCGATCAAAAGCCATGATAGCCAGATGAGACAGGTAGAGAAGCCCAGTGTTTTGGTGGCGAACAGCCCGCGTAGATGTGCGAGCAATTCCGACAATCCATATCTCTTCTTGCCGTACGTGGACTTGATCGGACCGCACGCCTCGAGCTTCTCCACAGTCAGGCTGCAAGGCCGATGGTATTTCGTGGCGATCGCGTGAAAGGTTTCAATCACTTTGTCGTCCTGTCCCTTGGCAAGCAGGTATTTGGGAGTCTCTTTCAGTCTGATGATGGTGACTCGCAGAATACTGCAGACAAGGACCAATGCTCCGTTACCGTACCAGATGTAGCGCCAGCCCTGTGATGAAAAAGTCAGTGCGGCGGCGAGAAAATAGAGTCTGGTCTGGGAACCTTGTTATTGTCATAGGTGCAAGTGGCCGCACTGGTGCAATAATACTGAGGCAGGGACAACAACGGCCATGCAAAGCCAGCGGCAACGACGGGGGCCAGTCCCCACCAACACGCCATCAGAGTCAGCAGCCATTGTTTGTCACCGGGCAGAAACTCCAGGAAGACAGTGGTGTCGAGGATGAGATTGCCGCCAGAGCCGAATGCCGCCAAGGTGACAAAGAGACCCAGAACGATCCAGTTGGGAGAAGCCCCGGCCACGATGGCAAATATGGAGCAGAGGAACAGTGACACATTGAAGGCGAAGCGACGTCCGATAAAGTCGGCACCTGCGAAACGACGTCAGTGGCCCGTCGCGAGTCGGTGGAGAGGACGAGAAGCATTACTGAGACCCCAAAACAAGGCGCCTACTAACATGCCCGTGTATGCAGCGACGGTCAGGCCCTTGGGAAACGATGGCTGGAACTCCAAAGCAGCCTGGCCCGCGGTGACCGACTGCAAGAGAAGGATCAACGAATCGGCGGCGTAACCGAATCCATTGAGGAAAAAGAGCTTGAGGTGCATGTTCGTCCAGCCAATCTCGTCAATGGCCTGACCAACAGCAATCAGCACTCAGACCGGAAATGTCCGGGTCCGTAGGGGAGTAGCGTACAGCGTTGACGAGACGCATTTTCTCATCCAGAGCGGGATCGACATCAATCATGGAGAAGACCTGGCCTTCCTTGGTGGAAGGATCGATCGAAGCGACCGACACTCTCCTCAGAACGGCATCTCCAAAGCTTTTGTGGCCATCCTTCACTTTCTCGACCTCTTCAGATATGACGGTGGCCGCGGGTTCGATATTCTCCGTCGCCATGGTGCTGTCGTCTGACCACTCTCTTTTTCAGTGGGCGCGGGGGCTAACCTGACAGGACAAATTCAAACTGGCTGCTTTGGGCAGACCGGCGATTCACGACGGCGCGATCAGCCCACGCGACCTGACGTTGAATTCGAGAAGAGCAGAAGATGGCACCAACCAACCAGTACGTCGGACCTCAGGATGAAAAACTTACTCCGCAGCTTCGACGTCAAAAAGTAATCCGTCGTGTTTGTCGTCACAAATCGTCCTGCTGAGGAACACGACCTGGGCAGGTCCGTCTGCCATCAGGGAACGAGGTTCTATAAGAGTCGCTAATGGATAAAAAGTCGGTTATCAGCGAAGAGGCATCTTCTGTGGGTCAATACTACTTTGTTGGCTGTTACCCCTACCTGAGATCGACCAGCCCCGGGACCTATGATGATGGACCAAACTCTTATCTCACAGCCAGTGCCCAGAGCAAGAGTTCGTTGCAACCTTGCCAATGGTGCGAACCAATGCCGCCCGGACGCAAGGCCTTGTTTGGGTTTGGTGATGGCTGGCGAGTAGAAAGAGGCTGTCAGCTGCAGGGCAAAAAAAGCCAACGTGAGTGTCGATCAACGACCACGACTGGCAAGGGTGCTGGCGAACATATTTTCCCGTGGACACCAATGGTGGCTGATGCATGGACACGTGCTGCATTCTCTCCAACCATCAGGGACGCTGCCAGTGGGTTACATCACGAGAGGCAAATCGTCGCGTGCGTAGCATTACTCGATCAAAGTTGGTCATCTCATGCGAGATAGACGCTGGTGGGGGACCAGATCTTGAAGCCGAGGCCCAGGTCGAAAAAAGTACAATCATCACGTGACCGCGGGTTCCAAATGCTTGCGAGTTGACTGGTGGTCCATCTAAATCAGCGCTAGCTTTGTGGGTATCACAATAACAGAAGGCCATGCTGAGAGCATCCAGGGCCTGTCCTTTGTCTGCGCCGAGAATATCCACAACACCGGCGCTGTGCCATGCCGCCTCCGTTGTGCCATGCCGCCTCCGCCGTCCTTTACACCGCCACGCACTCAGATTTCCAGTCTTATCCAGGGCTGTTTGGAAGAAGGATGGAGAAAGAGCCTAGATTTCGTAATAATAGTCGTCGTCCAGTCCGTCTCGACTGGGGACTTCAGGGACATTCATCCCATCGACCCCGTCGACCAGGCCCTCTTCGTCGTTGAACCGGACATTGAGTAGACGCACTTTCAAACCGTAGTCACTGACCTGATGGATCAGTCGGTTCGTCTCTGCGGTGATGGGCTGCTGGTCGAGGAGCATCAACAAGCCATCCAGCCATTCGGAAGCAACGCTGGCACTCTGCGGTTGGAACGTGAGCAGGATGGACTCCTTGGATGGCGGCGCCCGCGAAGACGCTTTGGAGGTCGTGCGAGAATGGGCCTCGCGGCGGCCGCGGGACTTGGGCAGATATCCGTGGATCGTGATCTTGGTCGTGGTGAATTTTTCATGGGGAAGCTCTTTCAGAGTGGAATCCGATCCAATCGAGGCGCGGTCGTTGGCCGTCACGTTCGACACCACCGAAGAGACAATCGAGAGGTCGATGCGGTCGCGCAATTGTGACCAGGTTGGCGGCGGATGTTCCTTTTCATCAAAATCCCCCCAATGCAGGTATTTCCGGTTGCCCGACAACTTGATGAAGCGATGACTGCCCGCGCTGTTCTGAGTGAGGCTGTTCGCCGTGACCGGTCCACCGACTTCTTGGTCCCGGTAGGTGGGGCCGTTGGGAAACCAGGTGCCTTCCAGGAGACATCGAATTCGCTGCTCTTTGACAAATTGCAGCGCTTCGGTCTGCAACTCTTCTTTCACTCCACGGAGATGCTGGCCCCAGACATCCTCGTATGTCAGTTCCAGAAGTTCCATCTGGAGTTCCCGGAGCTTGCCGTATTCAAAGGCCGCGAGCTCTTTCTCGATTTCTTCAATTCCCACCGTGCGGTCGGCCCCCCCGACCACGCTCTCAATCAGGATTCGGGCCAACTCGACGATTTTGGGAAAGTCGTCGGTCTCGGCCCCGGTGGCCTTCCACAGACGGAAGAAGGCGTGCAGGCCGGCGACGTGAAGTCGACTCCAATGCAACAGCAGCGGCTTGAAGACCTTGTCGATATTGGTTCTGCTCTCCAGGGCCAGATAGCTTTTCGAATCTTCCAGGTCCGTCTTGTCCACTTCAAAGTGTTCAAATAAGATGGCCGTCATGACCAAGCTGGTGCAGGCGAGAGGACAGCTCTTCGCTTCGGGCGCGACCGACTGTTCCATGAGAATATGCTGGAACTCATCCTGGTGCTTGCGCACGTAGTCGGACAGATCCATCATGCCGAGAAATCCCATGTCGACAAAGTCCGGCTCGGGACTCTCGGAGGTGAAGCCCAGGCGGCGCCATTTGTAAGGATTATGTTTCGGTTTGGATTCTCCATTCCGGGTGTCGTAGTCGGCATTCTTGTCCGGATTGCTCGACAGATGGATCGCTTTGATCGTCCTCCGGTGTTCCGGCTTGACCAGGTCGACAGGAACATCCCGCCACCGTCGCAACAGGACTTTGGTCAATGCTTGAAACTCCAACAGAGGATGGGCGAGATCCTGCAGGGCCGAGCTCTGCATCAGCAGGTACACGGCTTTGATCACGCCCAGGTCCTGGATTCTTTTGATGAATTTGGGCCATTCGCTCTCGTTGTCGTGGGTGATGGCGTCGCGCATGAGGGAGTTGATCAGCTGCAACGCATTCGCACACAGCGCATGGTCCGCCGAAGACAGCCGGGCGACCAGCATCTCGAGAAACTGCGGATAGATGGCAATCGCCGGTTTGAGAGCCTGGAACCCGCCCGCATGGTTCCTGGTGGCGAGTTGCGAAGTGCGATCGCTATGGTATGGCCGGGAGACGATGGACACGAGGATAGCCATGGCTCCTCGAAGGATATTGACCAGTGGCTGGCAGACGACCAATTCCACGACCTAGCAAGACTGTTAGATCCGCCGCAACGCCACAGGGACTGACAACGTGTCCGGCGCTCGCACCTTTTCGACCACCTCGTCGTCCACGCCTTCCCACCCTTGATCGACCTCGAGCAGCCGGGCGAAACTCGCGAGGCTGTACGCAAGAGTGTTGCCACTGCTCTCCAGGATGAGGCCTCTCAACTTGGGTAATCCTCCGGCGATGACGAAATGTTCGGCGAAAGAAGGGTCATTAATGAGCGACTGCAGCTTGAATGCTGCCATTTTCCTGCTGCCATCTTCATGGCTGGACAGGCTCGTTACCAGATCGGCGAGGTTGGGGGTCTTTGTGGGACTGCCTGGATCCATCGAAGTGACCTGGGACCAGGCATGGATAAGAGAGGGACGCGGTCAGTCAGTGCAGGACGGGGCAGGAGGAAGAGAGTCGGCCTCTGCTGTTCTTCTGTACCATCGTGGACCTAGATCCAGTTCTGGGGTCAAATCGCGAAGAGGTGTGTTGGCCGATCTCTGTTGAGACCGCTCTCACTATGGTTTGCCCAACTGCTCAATTGGATGCGCGCCGAGTTGTTGTGTAAGGGCCAGTTGACCGCAGGTGAAGAAGCGAGCCCCTAAACCAAAAGCGCACTAAATGTCCATGACGTCATGGGTGTTGGAAGAGCCATCGCTCAAAGGGGTCTAAAGACGGTGGACAGTGAAAGATATAGCTCATTGTGCAGTATACAATCTGCAGTTGAAACGCTCTATAACTCCACGTCCTCCCGGGAGCAAATGGGTGAACGATTGGGACCTCGTTGGGACAGACTACTGGAGGGACTTTGGAAATCAAGGGAAAATCAAGACTCAGTTCATTCCTAAGATGGTAGGCCTGTGGATCGGGTTTGCCAAATTCGCTGACTGTCTGGAGTTCAGTTTAAAGCAGCGCACCTAACCGTGATACCAACCCACCCACCCACACTCTCCAGGAAATGTGAGCAACTTTATCCACACAGTGCACCGGTACGCAAAATGATCAACCCTTTTTTTTTGGCTTGTCCTCGATGCAGTCGACATTATCCTCTGGGACCAAGTCTCCATAGGTTTCCAAAAGCCAGTCGTAGAGATCATCGCTGACATCTCCTTGGACCGTGATCTCTTCGCCACCTGCCGGTGTCTTTGTGACGCTGCTTCCCGTGGCAAACTTTTTCCCCAATTCTTTGGCGACTTTCTTGAGATCGAGGCCGTGCGCTTCCAGGCCAGAGACCACGGTGACATACTTCCTCTTGTTCCGTTCGACTCGCTTGATGAGGACCATGGCCTCCGCCTTCCTCTCTGCTTCGCGTTGTTCGGCCGCGGCAGCCTTGGCCGTCTTCTTCGCCGCATCCTTTTCCGCTCTCTTCTGGGCGTCGACCGACAGCGCGGCGAGATTGGCATTCAGAACTTCTGCATGAGAGTTGGTCAACCGCGCACAGAAACACTCGGATTCGACGGTTCGCTACCTTCAGAGTATAACCTCTGATGCATGTCGGGATGGTTCTTCTGCAGCCATTCTTCGCACTTCTTCGCCGTGCCGCCGAACTCGCAGTACTGCCGGACGCAAGGTCAGCATCTAGCCGGTGGAAAAGCGAAAGCAGATTGCGGAGCGTGATACCTCGGGCGGAAGAGAACAGACTACATACCCACCGGAATCAGCATTCAAATCATCAACATCATCCTCCTGGCGGGATTTTCAGTGCGCACCTCCACAATAGATCACATGGCGCGCTGGAGGCCCCACGACCTCTGCGGCAGAGAGTGCTGCAGTGTCTGCGGACATGACTTAGGCTAAATGCGACGCCCTTGATGAATCGAGTGGGAGGCAGGTATTTCCGCAGATTGCAACGCTGGTTGCATGTCTCAGCCGGGGCGGGGGGCCCCACGGACGCCAAGAGCTGTCCTCGGGTGGGTCAGAGCGAAAGGTTGGAGATATTTACTGTACACGGTTCGGAGGAAAGCACAGACTTCTATTGATACATCCTCCAGGCTGGGATCTTGCCTTTCCGCCGGAGCGACCGAACTCTAGTGGCGAGCGTCGCTACCCCCGCGACCGGTTCGATCCGGCACGGTGATGGAGACTGAACGAAAACAACCTCATGGTAGGCTGCAATTCTGCGGACCGCCATCGAGCCAGCACAGAAATCGCTATCTTAGCAAGAGCAAAACGCTCGAAGCCGGCCAACGAACATTCCCCGACAAACAGGGAGCAAGAAAGGGACCGAGGTGTTATTTGCGAGCCTCGGTGGTGGAGGACGGCCTCTGGCGATGGAGAGCTGAGTTCAGACGGCAGAGTTGGCTTCAGCCACCTTGAATTCAAATAATTGGTTCCAATGACTGGTTATTTGGCGCATGCCAGGAGGTCATAACCTGACCTCCCCTGATGTCAGGGAATGCCTCTCCCCAGTGACGACCTATACCCTATCAGAGACGGCATGTGCATCTGCAAGAGTTGCTGTTGGCTTTCCCCTTCTAACCTCCGCCGACCCGTCGACATTAGCACCTTCCAAACCAGGAGGCCAGCATCCTTGTGGACTGGGGAGGAGAAGCGGGGAGAATGGCGCACATCGGATGGAGGATGTTACTCCTGAAGTGAGTGATGTGGTGTGAGCTTGGTCATGCCTGAGATCGGGTCCAGTCCACCGACATGTCGCTTCCATCTGATGACAACAGGACTCGATCGAGGACATGATCAACTCAATTTTAAGAACTACAAGTCAGTACAACGTTCACCTCGCTACACGAAACGACTTCGTATTTCTCAGCCAGCCGTTGGAGTGGACACACGAACGTCAGCGGAGACAAAGGCCAGATTTCAACATGCATAAGCCGTCATCGTTGGGCGAAGCCGCACCCAATTACTCCGTGCTCCTCCCCCCTTATCAGTCCCGCTCCGGCGACACTATCCGGCAGTCTGCAACGGCCTTATGAAACAGCGAGCATGGGTGGAGGATTGAGACAACTACGTTGGAACTGCTTGTCACCGATGATCACACATCATATGAAGGCCACCGCTGAAGATGCACAAGAGCGGAGCCTTCAACAGTTGATCAAACTCTGTCCCAACACGCGAGCACCACAGTTTCGCCGCAATGCACTGATATGGCAAAGTGAGGTGGACTCGGACTTACGTGTGATGCTTGTGAAGATGCGCGCCATAGTCGCCTCTACCCTGGCCACATTACCCCAGGTGCCTGAAACTTTTCACATGCTCAGTCCACAATCACGAGTGTGGAGTGACCCTCGCATGGGAGCCAATGGCTTCAAAGCATATCATCTTCCTCTTCCTAACATTTGGAAGAACATCGCGGTGGGCTTGGGCGGCGCATTGCTGATCCGAGGTTGGAGAGATGAAGTCGAATTCTACGTTTCGCGCTGCCCCTATTGATCTGATAGGTGTGGCTGGCCCAGCTTATCGGACGGGGATGTGGCCTGCGCTTTACCGCAGCGAATCATGATGTTGCACGGCCATGCCAGTGGAAAGCAAGGCCACTATCTTGCATATGATCGAAGCACGATGTTTTGCTTGTCGGCAATATGCTTGAACAAATATCAACCAACGGGCCATGGTCCTCCCGGCCGATTACGCCGTCAGGGATCAATTACTGACCATTGTCAACCGTATCCCACGCGGCTGTCTTTTGATCCCCGCTTCATGCTCAAGGCGTGCCGAACGGAAAGGCTCTGTTTTGTCATCCTTTCCACCCTGGTCAAGGGCCGCGGACAACGTCCCCGTCTTGTCGCTTTGGGCAGACGCACCCCAGCACCCCAGCGGCGAGCCCATCCATTATTACTCAGTCACTCCATCCGGATCTCCCATCTAGGTAGCTCCACCGTCTGACTTGACCCGCCTGTTGTGACCCAAGGCCACTTTTCCCGCCGCCACTCGGCATTCTGGCAGATGGTATTCCCATGCCTATCAGCTCGGAGACTGACCCCGTGTTTCTCCATGCCTGAGACCGGCGTCGTCCGCGTCGTTAGCAGCAAACTTAAGGACTCCTCTCCAGGTTCCTAGGTCATCCTTGTAACGGACGCCTTGGCTAATGCTAAAGTCGCTGATGCTCTCGCTTCACGTGGCGCCAAACAGGATTTCCGGCCAACCATCGTCTCCCGCGGCGTGCAAAGGAGCCGCAGAAAAGTCTTTTGGCGACCGCTGCGTCATTTGTAGGTGGCAAGTCGGCGCTTGGCCACCGCGCTCTGCAGCGATGATTGCGACCCGGTTTTTCGCGAGAGGTGGTCGATGGTCAACGGTCTGGGCCGTTAGGACACGAGTTCGTTGCCTCCTCAGACGCCCCCTCCGACCTACAACAGCCACGGCTGTCCAACGGCCGAGGCGAAGGTTCGCGAACGGATTTTGCCAAATCGTTTGCGCAATGCGTGCAAGGGTGGGATCATCAATGGTCCGCTTTCTCGTTCGATCTGGCCCTGCCTGGTTGGTCTCGGTTGGCCTGAATTATAACAGGCGACCGCTGATCCGCGGCGAGCGACGGGCAGTGGGCAGAGGAATCGAGCGCGCCGGCGTGTGATGAGATGTGATGCAGCTGGTGTGAGTGGCCGCTGCAGGGAGGAGAATAAGAAAGTGGGTTCTTGATGCTCACGACTATTACGGGCATCACGCCAGCGGCGGAAAGGCCGGCGTGATCGATCATCTTGTGGCTGGCTTGCTCGTCCTGTCTTCCAACGTCCCCCGTCCTGGGCGGGCCTGATGGTGGCCTTCGTGCTGAAACTGACGCAACTGTCGTGGTCGCCTTCCCCGCAACCGGCCGTGGAGACGAACGCCGCAGTAAATCTACCTCCTTGCTCGCAGTTGTCACCCACGCTTTGATCCTATGCGACCTGGACCCTGCCTCTGCCCTTGCGCCCCGGATCCTCCCCCTTGTCCGCCTCCGACCCTGCTGCTCTCCTCCCCCCCACGTCCACACGCGCGCAAGTGCCCTCTGTTTCTGGTAGTAGCTCGCTAGGCTTGTGTGCTGCTTGCCCTTTGCTCCCACGCCATCCTGGGCCCATGCTCCCCGCCAAGTGAAGCGAGAAGCCCTGTGCGTCGTTGTGCAGTTGTGCTTGGCCTGCTGGGGCTCGTCTTTTTCATCCCGACCGCTTCTCCACTCCTACAACCTCACTTCG
>Ga0255336_100294_pt1 | contig 95553 bp, 97 predicted proteins | sample MeOH1_35cm_T3_17_FD_189102 | JGI IMG/M metagenome (GOLD analysis project Ga0255336, IMG submission 189102) | Sandy soil microbial communities from University of British Columbia, Vancouver, Canada - MeOH1_35cm_T3_179 | ecosystem: Engineered > Artificial ecosystem > Sand microcosm > Unclassified ...
CATTTCGTCGCACCTTCTCCTGCGGGTTCTCCGTATGCATTTATCCGAGCTTAAGACTCTGCACGTGTCCGAATTGATCGAGATGGCCAATGGCCTCGAGATCGAAAGTGCGAACCGCCTGCGCAAACAGGAATTGATGTTTGCCATTCTAAAAAAACGAGCCAAAACGGGCGACACGATCTTCGGCGACGGCACGCTCGAAGTGCTGCCGGACGGCTTCGGCTTCCTGCGTTCACCGGAAACCTCGTATCTCGCCAGCACGGACGATATCTATATCAGCCCGTCGCAAATCCGCCGCTTCAACCTGCATACGGGCGACACGATCGAAGGTGAAGTGCGCACGCCGAAAGACGGCGAGCGCTATTTCGCGCTGGTGAAGGTGGACAAGGTCAACGGCCAGCCGCCGGAAGCCTCGAAGCACAAGATCATGTTCGAGAACCTCACGCCGCTGCATCCGAACAAGGTGCTGCTGCTCGAACGTGAAATGCGTGGCGAGGAAAACGTCACGGGCCGCATCATCGACATGATCGCGCCGATCGGCAAGGGCCAACGCGGCCTGCTGGTAGCTTCGCCGAAGTCCGGCAAGACCGTGATGCTGCAGCACATCGCGCATGCGATCAAACAGAATCATCCTGACGTCGTGCTGTTCGTGCTTTTGATCGACGAACGCCCCGAAGAAGTGACGGAAATGCAGCGTTCGGTGGCCGGCGAAGTGATCGCCTCCACGTTCGACGAGCCCGCCGCGCGTCACGTGCAGGTCGCCGAAATGGTGATCGAAAAAGCCAAGCGCCTCGTCGAAATGAAGAACGACGTGGTGATTCTGCTCGACTCGATCACGCGTCTCGCGCGTGCATACAACACGGTCGTGCCGGCCTCGGGCAAGGTGCTGACAGGCGGTGTCGACGCGAATGCGCTGCAGCGTCCGAAGCGCTTCTTCGGCGCCGCGCGCAATATCGAGGAAGGCGGCTCGCTCACCATCATCGGCACCGCGCTGATCGAAACCGGCAGCCGCATGGACGACGTGATCTACGAAGAGTTCAAGGGCACCGGCAACATGGAAGTGCACCTCGAGCGCCGTCTTGCTGAAAAGCGCGTCTACCCGTCGATCAACCTGAACAAGTCCGGCACGCGCCGCGAGGAACTGCTGATCAAGCCCGAGGTTCTGCAAAAGATCTGGGTGCTGCGCAAGTTCATTCACGACATGGACGAAGTCGAGTCGATGGAATTCCTGCTCGACAAGATTCGCCAGACCAAGAGCAACTCCGAATTCTTCGACATGATGCGGCGCGGCGGCGGCAGCTAAAGCCTCGCGCAGCAACAGTCGCGGCAGACATGCCGCCTCCTTCAGAAAGCCGCTCGTCGAAAAACGAGCGGCTTTTTTTTCGTCCGCGCTCAAAAGGACGTGCAGCCCGGCAACCTGCACGTGAACGTACACGTTGCAGTACAATACGAGCACCCCGTTACGTTCATTCAAGCGTATGCCGAAGGATTCATCCGCCCTGCTCACCGTGCGCGAAGCCGCCGAACGCCTCGGCGTCACGCCGCGCACGCTGAAGTACTACGAGGAACGCGGCCTCGTCTCGCCCACCCGCAGCGGGGGCCGCTACCGGCTGTACGACGACGAAGACCTGAAGCGCTTCGGCCGCATTCTGCGTCTGCGCTCCCTCGGCTTCTCGCTGCACGGCATCACTGAAATGCTGAAGCGCCCGCTCGAACCCGTCGAGGGCGGCCACCGTTTTTCGACCGAATCACTCCAGCAGATTCGCGACGCCATCGCACAGCAGGTCGCGGCGCTCGACGCGCGCATCGAAACCATGCGCCGCGACCTCAAGGAAGCGCAGAAGCTGCGCGCCGAACTGAGCCCTGACCTCGACTATCTGGAACGGCGCCTCGCCGGCGAAAATGCGGACGCGCTCCTCGAACAACGCCGCAGCGCCCGCGCCAAATCCTCGGATGCGCTGCTTGCGAAGCCCAAGCGCGCGCGCAAGTCCGGCGGACAATCGTGAGTTCGGCATCGCCCCGCGCGCCGCTGTTCAGCGTCGACAAGCTGCGCGGCGATTTCTTTCCTTGGGTGCTGGCCGTCGTCACCGGCCTCGACTACTTCGACAATGCGATCTTTTCGTTTTTCACGAGCTATATCGCGGGCGGCATCAACGCCTCGCCCGACGAGCTCGTGTGGGCGTCGAGCGCCTATGCGATCGCGGCCGTGCTCGGCATCCTCCAGCAGCAATGGTGGGTCGAGCGCTTCGGCTATCGTCGCTACGTGGCCGGTTGCATGCTGCTCTATGCCGCCGGAGCACTCGCCGCGACGCTGTGCGAATCGTCGATCGAACTCGCATTGGTGCGCGGTGTTCAGGGCTACTTCATCGGCCCGATGATGGGCACGTGCCGCATCCTCATTCAGATGAGCTTCACGCCGCGGCAGCGGCCCGCGGCTACCCGCGCGTTTCTTATATTGATCGTCCTGAGCAGCGCGCTCGCGCCGCTGATCGGCGGCCAGTTGATCGCGCATTTCGGCTGGCGCGCGCTCTTTGCATGCACCGCGCCGGTGGGCCTGCTGTTCGCCGTGCTGGCTTTGCTCGCGCTGCCCGACTCCGGCAACCGCCTGCCGGACGAACGCGGTTCAGCGCATTTCTGGCCGTACATCGTATTCGCATTCGCGCAGGGCGCGCTGCAGATCGTGATGCAGCAAGTGCGCTTCCAGTTGTTCAGCGCGTCGCCCGAACTGATCCTGCTGACGGTCGCGGGCCTGGTCGCACTCGGCTGGTTCGCGTATCACCAGTGGCACCACCCCTCGCCGCTCGTGCGACTGCACGCGCTGCGCGAAAAGGTGTTCCAGGCCGGACTCGTGCTGTACATGTTCTATTACTACATCTCGACGGTGCTGGGCTATCTGATCTCGCGCTTCCTCGAGGGCGGACTCGGCTATCCCGTCGACAACACCGGTCAACTCGTCGGCGTGACCTCGCTGATTTCCGCGAGCGCGCTGTTCGTCTATCTGCGTTATGCGAAGCTGTTGCCGCACAAAAAGTGGATCATCGTGTCGGGGTTCGCGGTAGCCGCGCTGACCGCGGCATGGATGACGCGCATGTCGCCGGCCGTCGGCGAGTCGGCGCTGTTCGCACCGCTCCTGCTACGCGGCCTGCTGTTGCTGTTCATCGTGCTGCCGGTCGCCAATCTGACGTTTAGAATCTTCGCTATCGAAGAATTCACGCACGGCTACCGGTTGAAAAACATCGTCCGCCAGTTGACGATCTCGTTCGCGACGGCCTCGGCGATCATCGTCGAACAGCATCGGCAGGCGCTGCATCAAGCTCGCCTCGCGGAGTTCGTGAATCCGTACAATCCGGTGTTCCAGAATTCGCTTGCCGCGTTGACGAGAAGTTTCGCCGCCGCCGGCCGCCCGGCGTCCGAGGCGCACTCGCTTGCATTGGTTGAGATCAGCCGGAGCGTCGCGCGGCAGGCCAGCTTCCTGGCCTCGCTGGACGGCTTCTACTTCCTGATCGGCGTGGCGATATGCGGCGGCCTCTTTGCCGCATGGCAAAGACAGATCGACTAAAGGTTCATCAGGCCATGCTTTCGAAACTCACTCAATGGCTGGGCGCGCGCCGCCGCCACCGCGCGCTGCGCGACTACGCGATCGACGACGCGCTGTGGCAAGCCACGCTCGACGGCTTGCCGTTTCTCGCACACCTGGAGGCGCCCGACCTCGCGCGTCTGCGTGAGCTCACGAGCCTCTTCATCGCGCAAAAGGAGTTTTCGACCGCGCACGAGCTCGAACTCACCGACGCGATGACCGTCTCGATCGCCGCGCAAGCCTGTTTGCCGGTGCTGAACCTGAGCCTCGATCTGTACCGCGGCTGGGTCGGCGTGATCGTCTATCCAGGCGAGTTCGTGATCCGCAAGACCGTCGAGGACGAAGACGGCGTGGTGCACGAAGTCGAACAGGACGCCAGCGGGGAAGCATGGGAAGGCGGACCGGTGGTGCTGTCGTGGGAAGACGCGCAGATGACGGACGGCGCGGAGGCCTATAACGTCGTGATCCACGAATTCGCGCACAAGATCGACATGCTGACCGGCGAGGCGGACGGCCACCCGCCGCTCATGCGCCGTTGGCACGCGCCGCTCGATTCGGAGGCATGGGCGGACGTGTTCGACCATGCTTACGACCAGTTCTGCGCCAAAGTCGACGCGGTGCCGGAGCGCCGATGGGCGCGTTTCGAGCGCGATTGCCTGATCGATCCGTATGCGGCGGATCATCCATCGGAATTCTTCGCCGTTTGCAGCGAGGCGCTGTTCGTGAAGCCGCAGGCCTTCGAGGCGGAATATCCGGAGCTCTACCGGCTGCTCGCGCGCTATTACCGGCAGGACCCGGCGCGCGTCGGCGTGACGTTCGGTCCCGCTTGAGCGCTTCTCACTGCCGGCGAAAAGCTGCGGGAAAGTCGTCAAGCGACTGATTTTCTGGCATAATCGCCGTTTTTCGACCATAGGCAAGTGGCTCGCGCCTAGATGCGGTCCGCGCTCATAGCGGCTGCACGCGGGTTGGCTACCGCCAGATCAAAGGAAAGACCATGAAAGAAGGCATTCACCCCGATTACCGCGAAGTCCTGTTCATCGACATGTCGAACGACTTCAAGTTTGTGACGCGCTCCACCATCCAGACGCGTGAAACCGCCGAGTTCAACGGCAAGACCTACCCGCTCGCCAAGATCGAAGTGTCGTCGGAATCGCATCCGTTCTACACCGGCCAGCAAAAGATCATGGACACGGCAGGCCGCGTCGAGAAGTTCAACAAGAAGTTCGGCACGCGCGCTACCGGCAAGGCAGCAGCAAAGTAATACCGCCTCGTCGCCGGCTGTTTGCCGGCCACGCAGCAGCAAAAAAGGGCAGCGCGAGCTGCCCTTTTTTGTCGCCGGAGCTGTTGCTCTACCCAGGGTGCATGTTCGTCACGTCCCGGCTCTTCCGTGCCGGTGTTGTTACAGCTTACCCACCCACGTTGCGAGCCGTTACCGGCCGTGACGCGCATCGCACGGCACGACTACAATGCCGGATGCTCCAAATTGGCCATTCCAGCCGGACATTCCGTCCGGTCCCGGCTGCACCGCTTACCCGTTACCCACACACCGCATGAGACCTGTCGTTCGCCTCACTGCCTCCGCGACCAGTGCGTTGCCGCGCTGGCTGCTGCTCACCATTTGTATCGTCTATGCGTCGTTCGGTCTGTTCGGCCGCGATCCGTGGAAGAACGAGGACGCAGCCGGCTTCGGCGTCATGTGGACGATGGCCAACGGCGGTGTCCACGACTGGCTGCTGCCGAATCTGGTCGGCAAGTACCTGACGGAAGACGGTCCGCTCGGTTACTGGCTCGGCGCCAGCGCGATCCGCGCGCTCGCGCCGTGGGTCGACGCGAGCAACGCGTCGCGTGTGTTCACGGGTCTGCTGTTTTGCGCGGGCTGCGCGTTCGTCTGGTATGCCGCCTATCTGCTCGGTCGGCGCGCCGAGGTGCAGCCGTTCAAATATGCGTTCGGCGGCGAGCCGGAACCGCGCGACTACGGCCGCACGCTCGCCGACGGCGCGCTGCTGATCCTGCTCGCCTGCTTCGGCCTCGCCGAACGTGGCCACGAAACCACGCCGCAACTGGCGCAGTTCGTCGGCATCGCGATGCTCGTGTACGGACTGGTGCGCATGATCGACAAGCCGATTCAAGGCGCGCTGATCTGGGGCCTCGCGCTCGGTCTCGTCACGTTGGCGAGCAGCCCGGTGCTGGTCGGCGCGCTGCTGCTCGGCACGCTCTCGATGACCTTAATCGTGCGCGAGGCGCGCTCGCGCTGGCTGCTGCTGGCCGGCTTGCCGGTGGCGCTCGCCTTGTCGATCGCGTGGCCGATCGCCGCGCTCGCCGCGTTTCCCGAGGACGCCGTCTGGTATCTGCATCAATGGTTGCACGTCAGCCTGAACGCGTTCGCCGGGCCGCCCGGCTCGGTGACCGCGTACGCGCTGAAGAACCTGCCGCTCTTCACGTGGCCCGCCTGGCCGCTGGCGCTGTGGGCATGGTTCAGCTGGTCCGGCCTGCGGCGCGCGCCGCACGTGGCCATTCCGCTCTCGGTCATCGGACCGCTGCTGGTGCTGGTCGTGCTGCAAAGCCATCAGTCGAACCGGCTCTACATGCTGCTGCTGCCGGCGCTGGCGGTTCTCGCCACCTTCGCATTGCCCACGCTCAAACGCGGCGCGATCAACGCGATCGACTGGTTCGCGCTTCTGAGCTTCACGATCCTCGGCAGCTTCGTGTGGCTGGTGTACATCGCCGGGCTGACCGGCTTTCCGTATCCGCTCGCGCGCAACCTCGCGCGCCTCGCGCCGGGTTTCGCGCCGCAGTTCAAGATCCTGTCGTTCGTGTGCGCCGTCGCCGTGACGGTCTGCTGGTTCGTGCTGGTGCAATGGCGCCTCGCACGTCATCCGAAAGTCTTGTGGCGCAGCGTGGTGCTCTCGAGCGCCGGCACGACGCTGATGTGGGTCCTGCTGATGACGCTGTGGCTGCCGGTCGTCAACTACAGCCGGACCTATAAGGATGTCGCCCAGCAGATCGCGAGCCATCTGCCCGAGGACTACACCTGCATCTCGCCGGTGCGTCTGGGCAATGCGCAGATTGCGACCTTCGCCTACTTCGGCGACATGCACTTCTCGTTCGACCAGGACTGTGACGTGATCCTGCGCCAGGACACGCAGGACTTCGGCGAGCCGAGCGCGATGTCGAACTTCGTCTGGAAGCTGGTGTGGCAAGGCCGCCGCGTGGCCGACCGCGACGAACGCTTTCGCCTTTACGTGCGTATCGACCGCCCGAAACCGCCGGTCGTCAAACGCCGCGGCTGGCGCAAGAATCCCGGCTGAGCATGTTCGCCGACGTACGGAAAATCGCCGAGCTCGCATGGCCCGTGCTGATCGGCCAACTGGCGATCATCGCGTTCGGCGTGATCGACACGGCGATGGTCGGCCGTTATTCGGCCGTCGATCTGGCCGCGCTCGGCCTCGGCTCGTCGATCTACATTTCCGTCTATATCGGCTTGACCGGCATTCTGACCGCGCTCCAGCCGATTGCCGCGCAGTTGTACGGCGCGCGCCGCTACGCGGAAATCGGCGAGGAAGTGCGCCAGGCGCTGTGGCTCGCGCTTGCGTTGACCGTGCTCGGTTTTCTGATTCTCTATTTTCCGGGGCCGATGCTGCGTCTCGCGCGGGTGCCCGAAGCGCTGCACGAGCGCACGATCGCGTACCTGCGGATCCTGTCGTTCGGCTTGCCGGCGAGCCTTGCGTTTCGCGTCTACAGTTCGCTGACCAATAGCGTCGGCAAGCCGCGGCTCGTGATGATCCTGCAAATCGGCGCGCTGCTGCTCAAGGTTCCGCTCAATACGTGGTTCATCTTCGGCGGGCTCGGCGTGCCGGCGATGGGCGGTCCCGGCTGCGCGCTCGCCAGCACCGCGATCAACTGGGGACTTGCCGCCGTCGGCATGCTGGTGTTGACGCGCGTCGACGTGTTCACGCCATTCGGGATCTTCGAGCGCTTCTGCTGGCCGGTGTGGCGGCGCCAGGCGGCGCAGTTGCGTCTCGGCATTCCGATGGGCCTGTCGTATCTGATCGAAGTCACCTCGTACACCTTCATGGCGCTCTTCATCGCGCGTTTCGGCACGACGACGCTCGCGGGCCATCAGATCGCCGGCAACATCGGCGCGGTGCTGTACATGACGCCGCTCGCGATCGGCATTGCTTCGTCGACGCTGGTCGCCCAGGCGCTTGGCGCGCATCGCCCGGAAGCGGCGCGCACGCTGTCGCGGCACGGCATCATCATGGCCGTCGCGATCGCCAGTTGTTACGGCGCGATCGTGCTGGTGTTGCGGCCGTACATCATCGAAGGCTATACGACGAATAAGCAGGTCGCGGCGGCGGCGTTGCCGCTGGTGTTGATCGTCGTGGGCTATCACCTGTTCGACGCCTTGCAGATCACCACCGCGTTCGTGCTGCGCGCCTATCAGGTGGCGGTCGTGCCGACCGTCATCTATGCGCTCGCGTTGTGGGGCGTGGGACTCGGCGGCGGCTATCTGCTCGGCTTCAACGTGGGCGGCTTCACGCCGTCATGGCTGACCGGCGCGCGCGGTTTCTGGGTGGCGAATACGGCGAGCCTGGCGATTGCGGGCATCGGCCTGCTGATGTACTGGCGAGCGGTGAGCCGGCGATAAAAAGCGGCGGTCTGAAGCGGCTACATGAAGCGGCTACATGAAGCGGCTACCTGAAGCGGCTATCTGAAGCGGCTACATGAAGCAGCCGCCCGCTCATCCGGCAATCCAAAGCGGCGCGCTGCCTCGGCCACGCGCCCGCCCACGCGGCAATCTCAAGCGGCGCGCGCCTCCTCCGCCACTCGCGTTCCTTCCGGCAATTCCGCCCCGTTCGCCCGATCGTGACGCTCGAAAATCTCGCGCGCCGCGAACAGCGCATTGAGCGCCGCCGGAAAACCCGCATACAGCGCCATCTGCATGAACACCTCGACGATCTCCTCGCGCGTGCAGCCGACGTTCAGCGCCGCCTCGATATGCACCTTCAACTGCGGTTGCGCACAGCCGAGCGTGGCCAGCGACGCGATCGTTGCAATTTCCCGCGCGCGCAGATCGAGTTGCGGCCGGCTGTAGATGTCGCCGAAGCCGAACTCCAGCAGCAGACGTCCGAAATCCGGCGCGATCGGCGCGAGCGCGGCGATCACCTGTTCGCCGGCCGAGCCGTCGATTTCCTTGAGTTTGTTCCAGCCTCGGGTGTAGCGGTCGTTTTCTGCGTGTTCCATGGCGAGTCCTTTTCCGAATGTGAAGGCGATTGAGTTGCGTCGGTCTGTCGTGTCGGATCGCACCCGGTGGACGCCTGCGCGGCGGCATCGATCGCGGCCTCGTAGTAGGCGATCTTGTCGACGATCGCGCCGAGGTTGCTCTGCAACTCGTCGATCCGCGCCAAAACCGCGTCCCGGTGCGCCGCCAGCATCTGGCGGCGGGCGTCCATCGTAGGCTGGCCTTCCGCGCGCAACGCCGCGAAGGCCTGCATCCCGGCGATCGGCATGCCGGTCGCTTTCAGACGCATCACGAACTTCAGCCAGTCGAGGTCGGCCGGCGAATACAGGCGATGCCCCGCCCGCGTTCGCCCAACCGCCCGTATCAGGCCGGCCTGTTCGTAGTAGCGCAGCGTATGGGTGGAGACGCCGATGGTCTGTGCGACCTGCCCGATGGTGAGTGCTTTTGACATGACGGTACTCAGGTTAGGACTTCGAGTGCACTTTAAGTCAAGCGCGCGACGCTGTCATTTGTCGGCGCCGGCATATTTTCTTTTCGATGTATTTGATCGATAAGCTCACAAGAGCCTAATCGGTAGGCAAAAGGTTTAAAGATTGTCCGCACTGATTTACTTGTCACGAATCGATCGGTATAACTCGTCGGCGTTCGCAAATAAGGGCGCGCATTTGTCCTATGCTTAAGCGCGGCGCCCGCTAACAGCATGCGCCGCCCGTTCCCCGGTTGACTTTTCTGCCCTCAATGGAGTGCTTGCCATGCTGAAGAAGCTTTTGATGCTTTGCGTTGCGTTGGCGTTGTCGCTATCGGCCGGATTCGCGGCGGCCGTCGAGGTAAATTCCGCCGACCAGGCGGCGCTCGAATCGGTCAAGGGTATCGGCCCGGCGCATGCGAAGGCGATCATCGAGGAACGCTCCAAAAACGGTCCGTTCAAGGACGCCGACGATCTCGCCGCGCGCGTCAAGGGCATCGGCAGCAAATCGGTGGTCAATCTCGAAGGGGCCGGTCTGACCATCAACGGCTCCTCCGCGCCGCCTACCGGCGCGAAGCCAGCCACGAAGTCGAGCGGCGCCGCGAGCACCAAGGCGGCGCCGGCAGCCACTACCGCCGCGCCGGCCACGGCCGCGAGCACCGCGCCGGCTACGCCTGCCGAGGCATCCGGCGCGAAACCGTCGAAGTCGAAGAAGAAGAGCAAGGCCGCGGCGTCCGAAGCCGCGGCCGCGTCCGCGCCGGCAGCCGCGGCTAGCGCGCCGGACGACGCATCCGGCGCCAAGACCTCCAAAAAGAAGGCGAGGAAGAGCAAGGCTGCATCGGCCGCGGCAGCCTCCGGCGGCGCGTAACGCCCCCAACGGCGCCGCGCAACCGCGCGGCGTTTTCACCCGCCGACCCGTCGAGCACGCGTCGGCATTCAAGAGAGACCGTCATGAGCCTACTCGACACCATCGGTTCCCTGATGGGTAAATCGCCCGAAGGCGGCGGCCAGCAAGCGCTGGTCGCAGCCGCACTCGAATTCGTCAACAACCAGCCGGGCGGCCTGAACGGCCTGATCGAGCGATTCCGGGAGAAGGGCCTCGGCGACATCGTGTCGTCGTGGGTCAGCAACGGCGAGAACCAGCCGATCGCCGCCGAGGCGCTGCAAGGCGTGCTCGGCTCTGAAACCGTCACCAACCTCGCGGCGAAAGCCGGCGTGCAGCCCGATCAGGTCAGCGGCCTGCTCTCACAGATCCTGCCGCACGTCGTCAATGCGGCCACGCCTGACGGCGAAGTGCCGGCCGAGGGCAAGCTGAACGCCACCACCGTACTCGGCGCGCTTGGCGGCCTGACGGCGCTGTTCGGCAAGGGCACCGCCTAAGCGCTTTTACCCTGCTGTTCACCTCACGCCTCGCACTGTCTGAGCAGCAAGAGCGTGGCAAATAAAAAAGCGGCAACGAAGTCACCTTCGTTGCCGTTTTTTTTAATGTCGCGCCGGCTGGAAACGGCTCGAATCGGCGCCGATTTGCCGCCGTTTCGCAGCCGTTCCCCCGCGCACTCGCGTCGCTCAATGCACGACGCGTTCGAACACCAGCTCGCCGTTTTCCAGTTCGACCGGAATCACGTCCTTCGGACCGAACTTGCCGGCGAGAATCAGCTTCGCGACCGGGTTCTCGATCTCCTGCTGGATCGCGCGCTTCAACGGCCGCGCACCGAACAGCGGATCGTAGCCGACCTTGCCGACGTGTTCGAGCGCCGCGTCCGACACCACCAGTTGCATGTCGAGCTTGGCAAGCCGTTCATGCAGACGCTGCAGTTGAATCCGCGCGATCGACTGGATGTTCGAGCGGTCGAGCGCATGGAACACCACGACGTCGTCGATCCGGTTCAGGAACTCGGGCCGGAAGTGCAGCTTCACTTCTTCCCAGACCGCGTCCTTCACCGCTTCCTGCGATTCGCCGACCATCGACTGGATCACCTGCGAACCGAGGTTCGAGGTCATCACGATCACCGTGTTCTTGAAGTCCACGGTGCGGCCCTGGCCGTCGGTCATGCGGCCGTCGTCGAGCACTTGCAGCAGCACGTTGAACACGTCGGGATGCGCCTTCTCGATCTCGTCGAGCAGGATCACGCTGTACGGCTTGCGGCGCACCGCTTCGGTCAGATAACCGCCCTCCTCGTAGCCGACGTAGCCCGGCGGCGCGCCGATCAGGCGAGCGACACTGTGCTTCTCCATGAACTCGCTCATGTCGATGCGGATCAGATGATCTTCCGAATCGAACAGGAACGCCGCCAGCGCCTTGCACAGCTCGGTCTTGCCCACACCGGTCGGCCCGAGGAACAGGAATGAACCATACGGCCGGTTCGGGTCCGCGAGACCCGCGCGCGAGCGGCGGATCGCATCGGCCACCGCGCTGATCGCCTCATCCTGACCGACCACGCGGTCGTGCAGTTTTTCCTCGATCTGCAGCAGCTTTTCGCGCTCACCCTGCATCATGCGCGACACCGGAATGCCGGTTGAGCGCGACACGACTTCGGCGATTTCCTCCGCGCCGACCTGCGTGCGCAACAACCGCGGACGGGTCGGGTTGTTCTGCTCCTTCGCTTCGGCCTGGGTCACTTCCTTCAATTGCGCCTCGAGACCCGGCAGCTTGCCGTACTGCAATTCAGCGACCTTCTCCAGCTTGCCTTCACGTTGCAGGCGCGTGATTTCCGCACGCGTGCGGTCGATCTCTTCCTTCAGTTGCGCGCTGCCCTGCACCGCGGCCTTTTCCGCCGTCCAGATTTCCTCGAGATCGGAATATTCGCGATCGAGCCGCTCGATTTCTTCCTCGATCAGTTGCAGACGCTTTTGCGACGCTTCGTCCTTTTCCTTCTTGACGGCTTCGCGTTCGATCTTCAACTGGATCAAGCGACGGTCGAGCCGGTCCATCTCTTCCGGCTTCGAGTCGATTTCCATCTTGATCTTCGACGCGGCTTCGTCGATCAGATCGATCGCCTTGTCGGGCAGGAAACGGTCCGTGATGTAACGATGCGACAGTTCGGCCGCCGCGACGATCGCCGGATCGGTGATATCGACGCCGTGATGCAGCTCGTACTTCTCCTGCAAACCGCGCAGGATCGCGATGGTGGCTTCCACCGTCGGCTCGTCGACGAGCACCTTCTGGAAGCGGCGCTCCAGCGCGGCGTCCTTCTCGATGTACTTGCGATACTCGTCGAGCGTGGTGGCGCCCACGCAATGCAGTTCGCCGCGCGAGAGCGCCGGCTTGAGCATGTTGCCCGCGTCCATCGCGCCCTCGGCCTTGCCCGCGCCGACCATCGTGTGGATTTCGTCGATGAAGACGATGGTCTGCCCTTCGTCTTTCGCGATGTCGTTCAGCACGGCCTTCAGCCGCTCCTCGAACTCGCCGCGATACTTGGCGCCCGCCAGCAACGCGGCCATATCGAGCGACAGCACGCGCTTGCCCTTGAGCGTCTCGGGCACTTCGCCGTTGACGATACGCTGCGCGAGACCTTCGACGATCGCGGTCTTGCCCACGCCCGGCTCGCCGATCAGCACCGGATTGTTCTTGGTGCGGCGCTGCAGGATCTGGATCGAGCGACGAATTTCATCGTCGCGGCCGATCACCGGATCGAGCTTGCCGGCCCGCGCGCGCTCGGTCAGGTCGATGGTGTATTTCTTCAGCGCTTCACGCTGGCTTTCGGCGTCCTGGCTGTGCACTTGCGAGCCGCCGCGCACCGCGGCGATCGCGCTTTCCAGCGACTTGCGCGACAAGCCGTGCTGACGCGCGAGGCGGCCGGCCTCGCCCTTGTCGTCGGCGATCGCGAGCAGGAACATCTCGCTCGCGATGAACGTGTCGTTGAGCTTTTGCGCTTCCTTGTCGGCCTGGTTCAGCAAACCGGTGAGTTCGCGGCCGATCTGCACGTTGCCGTCGGTGCCCTGCACTTGCGGCAGCCGCGTGATGGCATCGGCGAGCGCCGTTTGCAGCGCCTGTACGTGCACGCCGGCACGCGAGAGCAGCGAGCGCGCCGAACCGTCCTGCTGCGCGACGAGCGCCGCCAGAACGTGAACCGGTTCGATGTATTGATTGTCGTGGCCGACGGCCAGGCTCTGCGCATCCGCCAGCGCTTCCTGGAATTTAGTGGTGAGTTTGTCGATTCTCATCAAGAGACCTCCAATTTCGATTACCACCAAAATGAGGCGTTTTAGGCAGGTTTCAAGCGGGTTTCTGCATTCAGCGGCAACTATTTAACGCTCGATGCGACGGAAAATCGCCCCGCCGGCTTCACGTCAGCGGCGTGGGGCTCTCTTCCGTCGGCGCGGCGGGCACGATCGGAATGATGTTGCTCAGGCCGAGCAGCGCGGCGAGCGCGCCGTGCGGCTGCGCCATGTCGCCGATGGTATGGCGGTCGAGTTCCGCGAGGAAGGCGTTGCGCGCCGCTTCGAGCGCGCCTCGCAGCCGGCACTGCGCTGTAATGACACAGTCGCGGCGCTCGCCGTGCTGATCCGGCAGGCAGCCGACCAGCGCGAAGTCGCTTTCGGTGGCGCGCACGACCTCGCCCACGCTCAGCCCGATGGAGCGCTCGGCGAGCCGCAGGCCGCCGTTGCGTCCGCGCACGGTCTCGACCCAGCCGAGCTCGCCGAGTTGCTGCACGACCTTCATCAAATGGTTCTTGGAGATTCCGTACGCATTCGAAATGTCCTGAATCGTCGATAGTCCCTCGCGACGGACGGCGAGATACAGCAGGACGCGCAGGGAGTAATCCGTATAGTCGGTGAGTCTCATAAGTGCAGGTGCCGCGGTGAGCGCAAGCCGCGATCCGGGGATAACCGCGTGGATGCAAGGGTTGCCGGTGCCGTCGCCTGGTCATAACATGCAGGCGCTACGCATAGTTTGTTATTCTGCGCTGACGGCGCGGAGTTTGTCGTTCGGCAGTAATGGTAGCGTTTTCCGCATAAGCCGTTCGCCCGATAAGCGGAAATTGCCGATTTACTTTGTTTCGTCTGACTACGCCGCGAGCGATTCTCCGCCATTCGACGGCGCGTATGGCGGGCCGCGACGAAGCACCGCATTTTCTGGAAACCAGCATGAACCCGTCTTTCCCCGCCGCGCCGGTTGTCGAGCGCGCCGCCGAACCCACTGACGCGAATATTCGCGAACTCGTCTACGGCTTTTACGACCGCGTGCGCGCCGATCCGCTGCTGGGTCCGGTGTTCGAAGCGACGCTGGCGGGCCGCTGGGACGACCATCTGCCGAAAATGTGCACGTTCTGGGCGAGCCTCGTGCTGGGCGCGAAGCAGTACCGCGGCAACGTGCAGCAGGCGCATCAGCCGCTCGAGGGCGTCGAGCCCGAGCACTTCAGCCGCTGGCTGTATCTGTTTCTGGATACGGTCGAGTCGCGCTACCAGCCGGCCGCGGCGGTCCGCTTCATGGAACCGGCGCTGCGCATCGCGCAGAGCCTGCAACTGAGCCGCTTCGGCTGGGACTACCAGATTCCGGCGGAACAACAGGCGTTGCTGGACCGAGTGGCGCCGAAGCGTCCTCGCGACGATGGCGACGACCACGCCGCCCGCCCGCGCGGCGAGCCATTTCCCACGCGGATCATTGGCCGGGGGCGCGACGAGGGGCCCGACGAGGGGCGCGACGAATGACGCGCGCGGGCTAAGGGTTCAATCCTCGGCCTGATTGCCCGATTCGAGGCCCCAGCGGGCCAGCGCGGCGTCGTCGGTCACGCGGGCGTCGACCCAGCGCTCGCCGGCCTCGGTCTTCTCTTTCTTCCAGAACGGCGCCTGGGTCTTCAGATAGTCCATCACGAATTCGCACGACGCGAAGGCGTCCCCGCGATGCGCGGCGGTGGTCGCCACCAGCACGATCTGATCGAGCGGATAAAGCTTGCCGACGCGATGCACGATCAGCACCTCGATGCCCGGCCAACGCTCGCGTGCGCTCACGACGATCGCTTCCAGCGACTTCTCCGTCATGCCGGGGTAATGCTCCAGTTCCATCGTTTCGACCGCGCTGCCGTCGTTCAGATCGCGCACCGTGCCGACGAAACATGCGACCGCGCCGACCTTCGGATTGCGCGCGCGCAACGCGGCGACCTCGGCGCTGAGGTCGAAATCTTCCGTCTGGACTCGAACGGGCATCTCTGGCTCCTATGCGGTGAGCGGCGTTCCGGCGCGTCAGCCGCCGGTGACGGGCGGAAAGAACGCGACTTCGCAGCCCTCGGTGATACGCGTGGCGGCGCCGGTCATCACGTGGTTGCAGGCCATTCGCAGCGCGCGGCCTTCGGCGAGCGTGTCGGCCCAGATGCCGCCGCGCGCGCGCAACCACGCGCGCACGTCGCCGACGGTCGCGATGCCGTCGGGCACATCGACCGTTTCGTCGGCCGTGTCGAGCGCTTCGCGCACGCTCGCAAAATAGCGGAGTTGAATCTTCATCGGATACCGCCGGCTTTTTGCCGGCCTCAGTTCAGCAATTCGGAAAAGGGGATGAAGCGCACGGTCTCGCCGGCGCTGATCGCGTGGTTCGGCGGATTGTCGATCAGGCCGTCGCCCCAGACGGTCGAAGTCAGCACGGCCGAGCTTTGATTCGGAAACAGATCGAGGCCGCCGGCTTGATTGATGCGGGCCCGCAGGAACTCGTTGCGGCGGTCGGCCTTGCTCTGCGTGAAATCGGCGCGCAATGTCAGCGCTCGTGGCGTGACCGTCCGCACGCCGGCCAGATGCAGGATGAACGGCCGCACGAACAGCAGGAACGTGACGAAGCTGGAGACCGGGTTGCCGGGCAAGCCGATGAAAAAGGTTTCCGCTGAAGCCGATGCCGGCGTTTGCGCCGAAGCCGAAGCTGAAGCCGAAGCGGAAACCGAAGCCTGAGTCCGAGCCAACCCGCCCGCATTCTCCGGCGCCTGTCCCGCCACCCGGCGCACCGCGCCGAACGCGAGCGGCTTGCCCGGCTTCATCGCGATCTGCCACATCGCAAGGCGCCCTTCCGCCTCGACAGCCGGCTTCACGTGATCTTCCTCGCCGACCGACACGCCGCCGCAGGTCAGAATGAGGTCGTGCGCCTGCGCGGCTTCGCGCAGCGTGGCCCGCGTGGCGTCGAGCCGATCCGCGACGATGCCGTAGTCGGTCACTTCACAGCCTAGCTTTTCCAGCAACGCGCGCAGCGTGAAGCGATTCGAGTTGTAGATCGCGCCCGGCTTGAGCGGCTCGCCCGGCATGGTGAGCTCGTCGCCGGTGAAAAAAACAGCGACCTTCACGCGGCGGCGCACCTGGAGTTCGGCGCAGCCTACCGACGCCGCGAGCCCCAAGGCCTGCGGCGTGAGCCGCGTGCCTGCCGGGAGAATGATGGAACCGCTGCGGATGTCCGCGCCTTGAGCCGTGATCCATTCGCCGGGTTGGGGGCTGTGCAGGAGCGTGACTTCCTCGCCGGCGGCTTCAGCCTGTTCCTGCATCACGATGGCGTCGGCGCCCGGCGGCACCGTTGCGCCCGTGAAGATGCGCGCCGCCGTGCCCTGTTTTAACGGCTGTGGCGCGTGCCCGGCCGGGATGCGTTGGGACACCGGCAAGCGGCGGTTGCCGTGCGCCGTCAGATCCGCGGCATGGACCGCGTAGCCGTCCATTGCGCTGGTGTTCATCGGCGGCACGTCCAGCGGCGAGGTGACGTCGGCGGACAGCACGCGGTTGAGCGCTTCGAGCGTGGGGATCGTCTCGGTGCCCGCGATCGGGCTGGCGGCGCCAAGCAAGGTCGCCAACGCTTCGGCGGTGGCGAGCATCGGCGCGCGGGGCGTGGTGGTGGACATCGGTGGTTTCGAAGCCGCGGGTGAAAAGAATATTGTAGCGGTCGATGGCGGCGGCATGGGCGCCTTGGCGCGATGGCGGGGTTGTTCGGTGGTCGGCGTCCGCCGCGACGATTCGCGACGAGCGCCGTGCCTGCATCGGACGAAGCTGCGTGAGCCGCGAAGCTCACGCTCGCCGGTGCTTACTCGCCCGTGTTCGCCACGATGTAGTCCTTCACGCGCTGCGCGTCCGCCGGCAACACCTCGAAACGCTGCGGCAGCGCCTCCAGACCCGAGAACGCGGCCGGACGCTCCGGCTCGCGCAGCAGCGCTTCGCGGATCGTCTCGCCGAACTTGATCGGCTGCGCGGTTTCCAGCACGATCATCGGAATGCCCGGCTGCAAATGCTCGCGCGCCACCTTCAGGCCGTCGGCCGTGTGGGTGTCGATCATCGTGTCGTAACGCTCGAACACGTCGCGGATCGCTTCCACGCGATCGTCGTGGCTGCTGCGGCCGGAGACGAACCCGAATTCCTTCACGCGCGCGAAGTCGCCGCTCGCCGCGAGGTCGAAACCACCCTTCTCCTCGACGTCGCGGAACAGTTGCAGCACGCGCGCCGGATCGCGGCCCAGCAGATCGAACACGAAGCGCTCGAAGTTCGACGCCTTCGAAATATCCATGCTCGGGCTGCTGGTGTGATACGTCTCCACCGCCTTGCGCACGCGGTAGATACCGGTGCGGAAGAATTCGTCGAGCACGTCGTTTTCGTTCGTGGCGACCACCAGCTTTTCGATCGGCAAACCCATCATGCGCGCGATGTGACCCGCGCAGACGTTGCCGAAATTGCCCGACGGCACCGTGAACGACACGCGTTCGTCGTTCGACTTCGTCGCGGCAAAGTAGCCCTTGAAGTAGTACACGACTTGCGCGACGACGCGCGCCCAGTTGATCGAGTTGACCGTGCCGATCTTGTACTTCGCCTTGAACGCATGATCGTTCGAGACCGCTTTCACGATGTCCTGGCAATCGTCGAACACGCCTTCGACCGCGAGGTTGAAGATGTTCGGGTCTTGCAGGCTGTACATCTGCGCGGTCTGGAACGCGCTCATTTTCTTATGCGGCGACAGCATGAACACGCGAATGCCCTGCTTGCCGCGCATCGCGTATTCAGCGGCGCTGCCGGTGTCGCCCGAGGTCGCGCCGAGAATGTTCAGCGTCTCGCCGTGCTTCGCCAACGCGTACTCGAACAGGTTGCCGATCAACTGCATCGCCATGTCCTTGAACGCGAGCGTCGGACCGTTCGACAGTTCCAGCAGCGACAGCGGCGCACCGTTCTCAACGCCGAGCGTCTTCAACGGCGTGATCTGCGCGGCGCTTTCGTCGTCACGCACGTGGCAGTACGTTTCGCCCGTGTACGTCTTGCGCGTGAGCGCGCGCAGGTCTTCGGCGGGAATGTCGTCGCTGAATTTCGACAGGATCTCGAACGCGAGATCGGCATACGGCAGCGTACGCCAGCGCGTGAGTTCGTCGCCGGTCACGCGCGGGTATTCGGCGGGCAGGTACAGGCCGCCGTCTTTCGCGAGACCGCCCAGCAGGATGTCGGAAAAGGTATGGCGCTCGCCGGCTCCGGCGCCGCGCGTAGAGAGGTAGTTCATAGTTCGGCCTAGTTCAGCGCTTCCATGCGCAGCTTCGTGACTTGGGAGACGACGGTCTTCAACGCTTCGATGGTCTTGATCGCGGCGTTGACGTTCTTTTCGACCGTCTCGTGCGTGATCAGGATGATGTCGGTTTCGCCCTTGCCGTTCGCGTCGACCTGCTCCGATTCCTTCTGCAGCAGCGCGTCGATCGAAATGCCCGTGTCGGCGAGAATGCGCGTGATGTCGGCCAGCACGCCGGTCACGTCCGCGACCCGCAGGCGCAGGTAGTAGCCGCTCGTCACTTCGTCGATCGGCAGGATCGGGGTGCTCGACAGGCTGTCCGGCTGGAACGCCAGATGCGGCACGCGATGCTCGGGGTCCGCCGTGTGCAGGCGCGTCACGTCGACCAGATCGGCAACCACCGCGGACGCCGTCGGCTCCGCGCCCGCGCCCTTGCCGTAATAGAGCGTCGCGCCGACCGCATCGCCATGCACGACGACCGCGTTCATCGCGCCCTCCACATTCGCCAGCAGACGCTTCTCGGGAATCAGCGTGGGATGCACGCGCAATTCGATGCCTTTATCCGTGCGGCGCGCGATGCCGAGCAGCTTGATGCGGTAGCCGAGTTCCTCGGCGTATTTGATGTCGATCGCGGCGAGCTTGCTGATGCCTTCCACATAAGCCTTGTCGAACTGCACGGGCACGCCGAACGCGATCGCGCTCATGATCGTCGCCTTGTGCGCGGCGTCCACGCCTTCGATGTCGAAGGTCGGATCGGCTTCGGCATAGCCCAGTTCCTGCGCGGCCTTCAGCGCGGTCGCGAAGTCGAGGCCGCGGTCGCGCATTTCCGAGAGGATGTAATTCGTCGTGCCGTTGATGATGCCCGCGATGTATTGGATGCGATTGGCCGTGAGCCCTTCGCGCAGCGCCTTGATGATCGGAATGCCGCCCGCCACCGCCGCCTCGAACGCCACCATCACGCCGTTGGCGCGCGCCGCCTCGAAAATCTCCGTGCCGTGCACCGCGAGCAGCGCCTTGTTGGCCGTGACCACGTGCTTGCCGTTGTTGATCGCGCGCAGCACGAGGTCGCGCGCGACGCCCGTGCCGCCGATCATTTCCGCCACGATGGCGATCGAGGGATCGTCCACCACCGCGTTGAAGTCGTCGGTCAACGCCACCGTGCCGGCCGCGCCGCCGAGCGCCGCGCTCGCCTTGGCGGGATTGCGCACGGCAATGCGCGCGATCTCGATGCCGCGGCCCGCGCGGCGTTTGATTTCTTCCTGATTGCGGCGCAGTACCGTGAAGGTGCCGCTGCCTACCGTGCCGAAGCCCAGCAGTCCAACTTTGATCGGTTCCATGCAGCGTGTGTTTTCGAGTAGGTGATTAAAAGGAAACGGGTGCCGGCGCGGCGCGCCATGCGCATTATTGTGCGCTAGGCCGTGTGACGTTTGCGGTAACCGTCGAGAAAGCGCGCGATCCGGTTGATCGAGTCCGCGAGATCGTCGACGTTCGGCAGGAACACGACGCGGAAGTGATCCGGCGTTTTCCAGTTGAAGCCGGTGCCCTGCACGAGCAGCACGCGCTCTTCCAGCAGAAGATCGAGGATGAACTGCTGGTCGTCCTGGATCGGATAGATCTTCGGGTCGAGGCGCGGGAACATGTACAGCGCGGCTTCGGGCTTTACGCAGCTCACGCCGGGAATCGCCGTCAACATGTCATACGCGAGTTGGCGCTGTTTGTACAGGCGCCCGCTCGGCACGATCAGGTCGTTGATGCTCTGATAGCCGCCGAGCGCGGTCTGGATCGCGTACTGGCCGGGCACGTTCGGGCACAGGCGCATGGACGCGAGAATGCCGAGCCCTTCGAAGTAGTCTTTCGCGTGGCGGCGGTTCTCGCCGGTCAGGCCCGAGATGAACATCCAGCCGGCGCGGTAGCCGCAGGAGCGGTAGCTCTTCGAGAGGCTGTTGAACGTGACGGTGAGCACGTCTTCGGAGAGCGCCGCGACCGACGTATGCACCTTGCCGTCGTAGACGATCTTGTCGTAGACCTCGTCGGCGAAGATGACGAGGCCGTGCTGGCGGGCGATCTCGATCAGGCCGAGCAGCAGTTCGTCCGAATACAGCGCGCCGGTGGGGTTGTTCGGGTTGATGACGACGAGCGCGCGCGTGTTCGGCGTGATCTTCGCGCGGATGTCGTCGAGGTCGGGCATCCAGCCGTTCGACTCGTCGCAGATGTAATGCACCGGCGTGCCGCCCGACAGGCTCACGCCGGCGGTCCACAGCGGATAGTCGGGCGCGGGCAGCAGCACTTCGTCGCCGTCGTTCAGCAGCCCCTGCAGCGCCATCACGATCAGTTCGGAGGCGCCGTTGCCGATGTAGATGTCGTCCAGCTCGACGCCGTGCACGCCCTTTTGCTGCGTGTAATGCATGATCGCCTTGCGCGCGGCGAACACACCCTTGGAGTCCGAATAGCCGGACGAGCCCGGCAGGTTCAGGATCATGTCCTGAATGATTTCATCGGGCGCCTCGAAGCCGAACGGCGCGAGATTGCCGATGTTCAGCTTGATGATGCGGTGGCCCTCTTCTTCGAGCCGCTTCGCATGTTCGAGGACGGGCCCGCGAATGTCGTAGCAGACATTCAACAACTTGTTGGATTTGAGAATCGGTTTCACGGCGGGCACTTCATCCTGGTTAATGAGCCTGGGGGCGAACAAGCGGAGGCGGCGACGCCGGGCCGGGCAAGTTCGCCGATATGGGACGTCGGGCGCGGCGCGCCCGGCGACGACCGTCAGACGCGGATCGGCCGCCTTTTCGGCCGGGTGGCGCCCGCGGGGGTTGCGCCGATGCGCCGGCAAAACACCGGCAAAACACCGGCAAACAGACGAGAACCCGACGAAATACGGACGAACAGCGGAGCAAAAACCGAGGCAGGTAGCCGGTTGGCCGCGCCCGTGTGCTCAGCGCAGCTTGTGACGGCGCCTGAGACGGCACTTGAGCGGGGGCGCCGCCAGGCGGCTAAAAAGTTATAATTTAGCGGATTTGGGCCGACTTCCGCAATGCGCCAGGCGCAACGGCAAGGCTTTTCGGCCGCTTCTGTCACGTTCGCATCTTCCATTCGCGTCGACTCGCCCTCGCCCGGCTGCGTCCGGTCAGGCCGCTAACACGCATGATGTCTCACGACGACTTCGGAAAACCGATTTGAAATTACATCAGGACGCAAGCGGCGCCCTCAACACCGTCACCGGTTACGGCGCCGACTATGTCGAAATCAATCTGGTGCGCCATTCGGGCAGCCTTCTCGTGCTGCCGGAGGCGCCTGTCATCCCCTGGCCCGTGTCCTCGTTCGACCAGTTGAGCGCCGAGCACTTCGCCATGCTGGTGGATTCCGCGCCCGAAGTGGTGGTGTTCGGCAGCGGCGAGCGGCTGCGCTTCCCGCATCCGCGCCTGACCGCCGCGCTGACCGCCAAACGCATCGGCGTGGAAACGATGGACTTCAAGGCCGCCTGCCGCACCTACAACATCCTGATGGCCGAAGGCCGCAAAGTCGCGGCGGCGTTGCTGATCGAAGCTTAGCGACGCCTGCGTCAGCGCCTCGTCGTTCGTGGCATCGTGATGCCGGCACGCGCCGCCATGCGCGATATCCAACGCGTTCCGGGCGGCCGAACGGCCTCGTCGCCCTGGCCGCGTCACGGCCGATAACGTACACTGCTGCGCCATCGGTGGCGTGCCGGCGCCCAGAGCAGGGCCCTGACCCGCGTGAGCGCCGTGCACTGGCACAGCCGATGAGGCGCTGACCGCCGCGGGAACCCAGCGCTTCTCCGGTAGCCGGCGAGCCGCCCAGGCGGCCCGCGGCGCTTCATGCAGCCGCTCCCGCAGCCGTCTCGCGGACAGTCGGCCCCGGCATCGCCGATCGCCATTTCCAAACAACATCGCGTCGCCGCGCATGCGGCGTCGCCAAAAAGGTTGAGATTCCATGAACGATACGCCGTCGAGGCTAGCGCTCAATCGCACCACGATCCTGCTGCTGGTGCTGACCCTCGCCGTGATCTGGTTCGTGCCGCTCGGCTGGCGCCATCTGCTGCCGAGCGACGAAGGCCGCTACGCCGAAATGGCGCGCGAGATGTTCGTCACCGGCGACTGGATCACGCCGCGCTACAACGGCTACAAATACTTCGAGAAGCCGCCGCTGCAAACCTGGATGAACGCGCTCACGTTCGCGTGGTTCGGCGTCGGCGAATGGCAGGCGCGGCTCTATACCGCGCTGACCGGCTTCGCCGGCGTGCTGCTGATCGGCTTCACCGGCGCGCGGGTGTTCAACGCGGCGACCGGCGTGTTCGCGGCGATCGTGCTGGCGACTTCGCCGTACTGGAACCTGATGGGCCACTTCAACACGCTCGACATGGGCCTGTCGTTCTGGATGGAGCTGACGCTGTGCGCGCTGCTGCTCGCGCAGCGCCCCAATCTGCCGACCGCCCACACGCGGGCATGGATGTGGGTCTGCTGGGGCGCGATGGCGCTCGCCGTGCTCTCCAAGGGTCTTGTCGGCGTGATCCTGCCGGGCGCGGTGCTCGTGCTGTATACGCTGATCGCCCGCGACTGGGCGATGTGGAAGCGCCTGCACCTGATCGGCGGCCTGATCGTGTTCTTCGCGATCGTCGCGCCGTGGTTCGTGCTGGTGCAGCAGCGCAATCCGGAATTCCTCAACTTCTTTTTCATCGTTCAGCAGTTCAGGCGCTACCTGACGCCCGAACAGAACCGCCCCGGAGCCTTCTACTACTTCGTGCCGGTGCTGCTGGTGGGCTTTCTGCCGTGGCTTTCGATCACGGTGCAGAGCGTGCGCCACGCATGGCGCCTGCCGCGCCAGCCGAACGGCTTCGCCCCGGTGACGATGATGCTGGTGTGGACAGCGTTCATCTTCCTGTTCTTCAGCGCGTCGCATTCCAAACTGCTGTCCTACACGCTGCCGATCGCCCCGCCGATCGCGCTGGTGATCGGCATGTATCTGCCGCTCGTCACGCGTGACCAGTTGCGCCGCCATCTGGCCGGCTATGCGCTCTTTCTTGTGGCGGCCGCGTTTGCCGCGCTGTTTTTGTCGCGCTTCGGCAGCGAGCGCAATCCGGCCGAGCTGTACGCCGAATACCGCGGCTGGGTGCTGGCGGCGCTCGCCGTCGCGTTCGTGCTGACGCTCGCCGCGCTGTGGCTGAACCGCCGCAGCCGGGCCGGCAGCCTTGGCACGATCGTGACCTTCGCCACGGCGTGGCTGTTGCTCGGCACGATCGCCGGCACCGGTCACGACGTGTTCGGCCGGCTGAGTTCCGGCGCGCAGCTCGCGCCCGCGATCAAGGCCGAGATGGCGAAGTTGCCGGCGGATACGCCGTTCTATTCGGTCGGCGTGCTCGATCACACGTTGCCGTTCTACATCGGGCACACCACGATCATGGTCGAGCATCCCGACGAACTGGCGTTCGGGATATCCGTCGAGCCGCACAAGTGGCTGCCGTCGATCGACGCCTGGATCGAGCGCTGGAAGGCCGAGCGCTACGCGCTCGCGCTGATCCCGCCGCCGATCTACGACCGGCTTCTGAAGCAAGGCCTGCCGATGCAGGTGATCGCCCGCGATTCGCGCCGGGTGGTGGTGGCGAAGCCGCCGGCGGCGTCCGCTGGAGCGGCGCCCACCCCGGCGCCGAATGCCGCGGCGCCGGTGGAAAAACCGCAACAATGACCCCATATCAGGATCAGACCGTTCGATGAACCCGATTTCCCTCTTTTGCATCCTTGCCGGCGTGACGTTGAACGCCGGCGCGCAATTGCTGCTCAAAGCCGGAACCAATGCCGTTGGACACTTCGAATTCAGCCGTGCGAACATCCTGCCCATCGCCTTTCGTCTCGCGACCCAGCCGCCGATCATCGGCGGGCTCGCCTGCTATGTGATCAGCGTGGTCGTCTGGGTGGTGGGACTGTCGCGGGTGGACGTGTCGATCGCCTATCCGATGCTGTCGCTCGGCTACGTCGTCAACGCGTTCGCGGCGTGGTATCTGTTCGGCGAGGTGATGTCGGTGCAAAAGCTGGTGGGCATCGGCATCATTCTGATCGGTGTGGTGGTGCTGGCGCGCAGCTAGGTTGCCGGCAACGCGGCCCGGCCGGGCTCCGCGAACTCGCGGCGCTGCCGTGGCGGGAATGCGTGGCACAAAATACCGTAAGCCGGGCGTCACGCCGGCCAAGAAAAATGTAAGGTTGACCGCGTTATGCTGTGCGGTTACCGCCCTTTTTAGCCGCCACCCTGGATTTGCGCAGTCGTGCTTTTCGCGTTTTCAGGCTGCGCCCTTTCATCGAGCCATGCATTCATGACCCAGTCAACACTCCCGTTCCTGCCGTTCGTCAAACCCGAGATCGATGAAGAAACGATCCAGGGCGTCGCCGACGTGCTCCGCTCCGGCTGGATCACCACCGGTCCGCAGAATCAGAAGTTCGAGGCGGCGCTTTCCGAATTTTGCGGCGGCCGTCCGGTGCGCACGTTCAACTCGGGCACGGCGACGCTCGAAATCGGGCTGCGCATCGCCGGCGTGGGCGAAGGCGACGAAGTCATCACCACGCCCGCCTCGTGGGTCTCGACCAGCAACGTGATCTACGAAACCGGCGCGACGCCGGTGTTCGCCGACATCGATCCGATCACGCGCAACATCGACCTCGATCTGCTGGAAAAGGCCATCACGCCGCGCACCAAGGCGATCATTCCGGTGTATCTGTCGGGCCTGCCGGTCGACATGGACCGCCTCTACGGCATCGCGCGCGCCCACAAGCTGCGCGTGGTCGAGGACGCGGCCCAGGCATTCGGCTCGACGTGGAAAGGCGAGCGCATCGGCAAGCTCGGCGACATGGTCTCGTTCAGCTTTCACGCGAACAAGAACCTGACCACCATCGAAGGCGGCGCGCTCGTGCTGAACAACGAGGAAGAAGCGGTCCTCGCGCAAAAGTACCGTCTGCAAGGCATCACCCGCACCGGCTTCGACGGCATGGATTGCGACGTGCTGGGCGGCAAGTACAACCTGACCGACGTCGCCGCGCGCGTCGGCCTCGGGCAGTTGCCGCATCTGGAGCGCTTTCTCGCGCAGCGCCGCAAACTCGTCCGCGCGTATTTCGCCGGGTTCGAAGGCGGCGCGGCGGTCAAGCTCGGCGTCGGCCTGCCGTTCGCGGACTTCGAGAACAGCAACTGGCACATGTTCCAGATCACGCTGCCGCTCGACCAACTCTCGATCGACCGCGCCGGTTTCATGGGACAGTTGAAGGAGCGCGGCATCGGCTCGGGCGTGCACTATCCGGCGATCCACCTGTTCTCGCTGTACCGGGCGCGCGGCTTCAAGGAAGGGATGTTCCCGCACGCGGAGCGCTTCGGCGCGACCAACGTCACGCTGCCGCTCTTCACGCTGATGAACGAAGGCGACGTGGCGCGGGTCTGCCGCGCGGTCAATGAAATTTGCGAACAATACGGAAAATAAGCGGAAATGATTTATACGGAACAACGCGCCGTCACGCCGGAAGTGTCGATCATCATTCCGGTGTACAACGAGGAAGCCGGGCTGGCCGCGCTATTCGCGCGCCTCTACCCGGCGCTCGATGCGCTCGGCACGTCGTATGAAGTGATCTTCATCAACGACGGCAGCCGCGACAAATCCGCTGCTCTCCTCGCCGAGCAGTTCCGCGCGCGGCCCGACACGAGCCGCGTGATCCTGCTGAACGGCAACTACGGTCAGCACATGGCGATTCTGGCGGGCTTCGAGCAGTCGCGCGGCGAGATCGTCATCACGCTCGACGCCGACTTGCAAAACCCGCCCGAGGAAATCGGCAAGCTGGTCAACAAGATGCGCGAAGGCTTCGACTACGTCGGCACGATTCGCCTGCAACGCCAGGACAGTTTGTGGCGCCGCAAGGCCTCGCGCGCGATGAACCGCCTGCGCGAGCGCATCACGCGCATCAAGATGACCGACCAGGGCTGCATGCTGCGCGCGTACAGCCGTCACATCATCGACACGATCAATCGCTGCGGCGAGATCAACACGTTCATTCCGGCGCTCGCGTATACCTTCGCGCAGAATCCGGTGGAAATCGAAGTCGCGCACGAAGAGCGTTTCGCCGGCGAATCGAAGTACTCGCTGTATTCGCTGATCCGCCTGAATTTCGACCTCGTCACCGGCTTTTCGGTGGTGCCGCTGCAGTGGCTGTCGTTCATCGGCGTGATCCTGTCGCTCGGGTCCGCGGCGCTCTTCGTGCTGCTGCTGATTCGCCGCTTCATCATCGGCGCGGAAGTGCAAGGTGTGTTCACGCTGTTCGCCATCACCTTCTTCCTGCTCGGCGTGATCATCTTCGCGCTGGGGCTGCTCGGCGAATACATCGGCCGGATCTATCAGCAGGTGCGCGCGCGTCCGCGCTATCTGGTGCAGACCATTCTCGAGCAGCGCGACGGCGCCGCCGTGAGCGAGGCGCCGCGTCAAACGGTCGTGCAGGCCGTGCAATCGGCGCCAGTCAATCAGGGACCCAATCCATGAAACCGCGCGCCGTCGTATTCGCGTATCACAACGTCGGCGTGCGCTGCCTGCAGGTGCTGCTCGCGCGCGGCGTCGAAGTGGCGCTGGTCGTCACGCACGAAGACAGCCCGAGCGAAAACATCTGGTTCGGCAGCGTCGCAACGGTGGCGGCCGAGCACGGCATTCCGGTCGTGACGCCGGCGGATCCGAAGAGCCCGGAACTGCGCGCCGCGGTGAGCGCCGCGCGGCCGGACTTCATCTTCTCGTTCTACTATCGCCACATGTTGCCGGTCGACCTGCTCGCGCTCGCCGCGCGCGGCGCCTACAACATGCACGGCTCGCTGTTGCCGAAATACCGCGGCCGCGTGCCGACCAACTGGGCGGTGATCCACGGTGAAACCGAGACCGGCGCGACGCTGCATGAAATGGCCGCGAAGCCCGACGCCGGCGCGATCATTGCGCAAACGCCCGTGCCGATCCTGCCCGACGACACCGCCGCGCAAGTATTCGACAAGGTCACGGTCGCCGCCGAGCAAACGCTGTGGCGTGTACTGCCGGCGCTGCTGGCGGGGGAAGCGCCGCATCTGCCGAACGATCTGTCGCAAGGCAGTTATTACGGCGGACGCAAGCCGGAAGACGGCCGCATCGACTGGACGCAGCCCGCGCAGCAGGTCTACAACCTGATCCGCGCGGTCGCGCCGCCCTATCCCGGCGCTTTCACCGACCTCGGCGGGCGGCGTTTCATCGTCGCTCGCGCGCGTCTGGCCGTGCCGGGCGCGCTCCGCTCGGATTTGCCCCCTGGCCTGCACGTAAGCGATAATGCCGTTTTCGCGATATGCGGCGACGGTCGCGCAATCGCCATCCACGAATTGCGGCACCAGCACGACGGCCACGAAACCGTTCTCACGCCGGCCGAATTCGCCCAGCTCATCCAAACTCCCCGTCACTCATGAAAACCGAAGGTTTCGCCAAAAAAGTCCTGATTCTGGGTGTGAACGGCTTCATCGGCCATCACCTGTCCAAACGCATTCTCGAAACCACCGATTGGGAAGTCTTCGGGATGGACATGCAAACCGAGCGTCTGGGCGACCTCCTCAATCATGAGCGGATGCACTTCTTCGAAGGCGACATCACGATCAACAAGGAGTGGGTCGAGTATCACATCAAGAAGTGCGATGTGATCCTGCCGCTGGTCGCGATCGCCACGCCCGCCACCTACGTGAAGCAGCCGCTGCGCGTGTTCGAGCTCGATTTCGAGGCGAACCTGCCGATCGTGCGTTCGGCCGTCAAGTACGGCAAGCACCTCGTGTTTCCGTCCACGTCCGAGGTCTACGGCATGTGCGCGGACGAGCAGTTCGATCCCGAAGAATCGCAACTGTCGTATGGCCCGATCAACAAGCCGCGCTGGATCTACGCGTGCTCGAAGCAGTTGATGGACCGCGTGATCTGGGGTTACGGCATGGAGGGCCTCAACTTCACGCTGTTCCGTCCGTTCAACTGGATCGGCCCGGGACTCGACTCGATCTACACGCCGAAGGAAGGCAGCTCGCGCGTGGTCACGCAGTTCCTCGGCCATATCGTGCGCGGCGAGAACATCAGTCTCGTGGACGGCGGCGCGCAAAAGCGCGCGTTCACGGATATCGACGACGGCATCGGCGCGCTGATGAAGATCATCGAGAACAAGAACCGGGTGGCGACGGGCAAGATCTACAACATCGGCAACCCGACCAACAACTTCTCCGTGCGCGAGCTCGCGCACAAGATGCTGACGCTGGCCGCCGAATTCCCGGAGTACGCCGAGACCGCGAAGAAAGTGCAACTGGTCGAGACATCGTCGGGCGCGTACTACGGCGCGGGCTACCAGGACGTGCAGAACCGCGTGCCGAAGATCGACAACACGATGCAGGAACTCAACTGGGCGCCCAAGTCGACCTTCGACGAAGCGCTGCGCAAGATTTTCGAAGCGTATCGCGGCCACGTCGCGGAAGCACGCGCGCTCGTCGAACAGCAATAAGGCCGATCCTTGGCTCGTATCGTCCTGAAGATCGACGTCGACACGCTGCGCGGCACTCGCGAAGGCGTGCCGAATCTCGCGCGCATCTTCGACCGCTTCAAGGCGCGCGCCACGTTCCTCTTCAGCCTCGGGCCCGATCACACCGGTTGGGCGATGCGCCGCGTGTTGCGGCCGGGCTTTCTGAAGAAGGTGTCGCGCACCTCGGTGGTCGAGCACTACGGCATCCGGCAACTGATGTACGGCGTGCTGCTGCCCGGTCCCGACATCGGCGCGCGGGCGTCGGCGGAAATGCGCGCGATTCATGAAGCCGGCTTCGAATGCGGCATTCATACGTGGGATCACGTGTACTGGCAGGACAACGTGCGTTCGAAAGACCGCGCGTGGACCGCGGCGCAAATGCAGAAAAGCCACGACCGTTTCATCGAGGTGTTCGGCACGCCGCCCGTCACGCACGGCGCGGCCGGCTGGCAGATGAACGGCCACGCATTCGAACAGATCGACGCCTGGGGCATGCGCTACGCGTCCGACGGTCGCGGCCATTCGCCGTATCTGCCGGTGGTGGGCGGCAAGACGCTTGCACACGTGCAGATGCCCACCACGCTGCCCACGCTCGACGAAGTGCTCGGCGTGGACGGCGTCGACGAGCACAACGTCGCCGCATGGATGTTGAAGCATACCGAGAACAATCCGCACGATCAGGTGTTCACGCTGCACGCGGAACTCGAAGGGCAAAAGCTCGCCCCGATTTTCGAGCAGCTGCTGGACGGCTGGCGCGCGCAAGGCCATACCTTTGCGACCATGGGTGATTACCACGCCACGCTAGACCGCGGCACGCTGCCCACGTACCCTGTCACGTGGGGCGAAATTCCAGGCCGCTCCGGCGAGTTGATCGTCCAGCCCTCCTGACTGGCCGACCAGCAGCCGGCTCCGACGACCCTGAGCGCCGCGCGAAAACGTGCCCGCGCCGCGGTTCACTTTCCCCCACAAGCATCGATGCCAGGCCGACGCCGCCAGCACTCATCCATTCGGCGCCGGCCATAACAACCGGAGAACCTCGTGCCCATCGCAGTCGACCAACCCATCCCCGACTTCACCGCCCCCGCTACCGGCGGCGAGATCACGCTGTCCAAGCTGCGGGGCAAGAAGGTGGTGCTGTATTTTTATCCGAAGGACAACACGCCGGGCTGCACGACCGAAGGTCTGCAATTCCGCGATCTGTATCCGAAGTTCAAGAAGGCCGGCGCCGAAATTCTCGGCGTGTCGCGCGACAGCCTGCGCTCGCATGACAACTTCAAGGCCAAGCTCGAACTGCCCTTCCCGCTGATCTCGGACCCTGAAGAAACGCTGTGCGCGCTCTTCAACGTCATCAAAATGAAGAAAATGTATGGCAAGGAAGTACGGGGAATCGAGCGCTCGACGTTCCTGATCGACGCTGAAGGCGTGCTGCGCCAGGAGTGGCGCGGCGTGAAGGTGCCAGGGCATGTCGACGACATTCTGGAAGCTGTACAAGCGCTGTGAGGCGCGTTATATTGGGCCGCAATGAGTGCCTGTCCACCCCATTCCTTCCGCGGCTGTGCCGGACTTGACAGTGGTCTTGTCGAAGTCGTGAGGCGCAACGCGATGACCGTAGGCGAGCCGCTTGCCCCGTACGCCGGGGCGGCGGCTTTTTTAATTGCGCGCGGCCGTTCGTTCACTCGGCCGCGCGTTTCCGTTAAGGAGCCGATCGAAGACCAGGCGAACCGGCATCTCTAGACCGAATGCGCGCCTCCGGGCGCAAACTGCGTGCGCACTCACGCGCACCGGCAGAATGCGACAGGCGGCGCACGATATGTGACCCGACTTTTTCGAGGGAAACCATGCCTTTGCCTACCCCCCCCAGCAAGCTCGGCAATCTCCTGCCGCCTGACGAATACAAGGCCAAGGCCGCCACGCCGGCGCGCTCCGCCGCGAAGAAACAGGCTGGCGACGGGGACAACGCGGAGCCGGCCGATTACGGCCGCGCCAATGTCGCCACGCCGATGGCGCATGCCGCCAATGCCGCGACCACCTTGCGGCCCGTGCCGGCGTCGCCGGCTGCCCCTGCTTCGTCCGCCGCAGCCGCGCAAGCCGCGCCGGCGCCCGGCCGGAAATCGCGGCAGAAGGCCGCGTTGCTGCAACCGGTTCCCGCCGCTCGTCCGCAGGCGGAGCCGGCTGCACCCGCGGCCGAAGCACAGCCGGTCGTCGCGCGCGCGCCGAGCGCGAAACAGCCTGCCGCGAGCGCGCCCGCCGTCACGGCGCCAGGCACGCGCGGCACCGGCAAGAAGCGCGGCGCCGCCACCGGCACGCTCGAAATGCAGAAGCTCTTCGTGCTCGACACGAACGTGCTGATGCACGATCCAAGCTGCCTGTTCCGTTTCGAGGAGCACGACGTCTATCTGCCGATGATGACGTTGGAAGAGCTCGACAACCACAAAAAGGGCATGTCGGAAGTCGCGCGCAACGCTCGCCAGGTGAGCCGCACGCTGGACGCGCTGGTGGCGAACGCCGGCAACATGTCCGACGGCATTTCGCTGGCGCGTCTGGGCAGCCGCGAGGCGTCCGGGCGTCTGTATTTCCAGACCAAGCTCACCGCCATCGAGCCGGTCGAAGGCCTGCCGGAAGGCAAGGCCGACAATCAGATTCTCGGCGTCGTGCGAGCGTTGCAGCGCGACCGGATGGACCGTCAGGTCGTGCTGGTGTCGAAAGACATCAACATGCGCATCAAGGCGCATGCGCTCGGCCTGCCCGCCGAGGATTACTTCAACGACCAGGTGCTCGAGGACAGCGATCTGCTGTACTCCGGCATCCGTGCGCTGCCGCAGGATTTCTGGACCAGGCACGCGAAGGGCATGGAGAGCTGGCAGGACACGAAAACCGGCACCACCTATTACCGTGTGACGGGGCCGCTGTGCGCCTCGATGCTGGTCAACGAGTTCGTTTATCTGGAACCGCAGAACGGCGAGCCGACGTTTCATGCGCTGGTGCGCGAACTGAACGGCAAGACGGCGCTGCTGCAGACCCTGCGCGATTACGGTCATCATAAGAACAACGTGTGGGGCATCACCGCGCGCAACCGCGAGCAGAACTTCGCACTCAACCTGTTGATGAATCCGGAAATCGACTTCGTCACGCTGCTGGGTCAGGCGGGCACCGGCAAGACGCTGGTCGCGCTCGCGGCCGGTCTCGCGCAGGTGCTCGACGACAAGCGCTACAACGAGATCATCGTGACGCGCGCGACGGTGCCGGTCGGCGAAGACATCGGCTTTCTGCCGGGTACGGAAGAGGAAAAGATGCAGCCGTGGATGGGCGCATTCGACGACAACCTCGAAGTCCTGCAGAAAACCGACGATGCCGCCGGCGAATGGGGCCGCGCCGCGACTCAGGAACTGATCCGCTCGCGCCTGAAGGTCAAGAGCATGAACTTCATGCGCGGCCGCACGTTCGTGGACAAGTATCTGATCATCGACGAGGCGCAGAACCTGACGCCGAAGCAGATGAAGACGCTGGTCACGCGCGCGGGTCCGGGCACCAAGATCATCTGTCTCGGCAATATCGCGCAGATCGACACGCCTTACCTGACGGAAGGCAGTTCGGGGTTGACCTATGTGGTCGACCGCTTCAAGGGCTGGGCGCACAGCGGCCACGTGACGCTGGCGCGCGGCGAACGCTCCCGTCTCGCCGACTACGCGTCGGAAATTCTTTAAGTTTCAGCGCATTGGCGTGACATCCAAGCCGCGTCCGGAGCATTCCGGACGCGGCTTTTTCATGCGCCGCGCGTTCGGTTCTGGCCACACTTAGCGCACGAACTTCAAGTAATTTATCAGGAATTCTTGCCGCAGCCATGCAGTGCGGGCTACCATCCCGACATCGTTTGCCATTAAACGAGCGTTTACCGCTCGGTCGTCCTCATGCGCCGACTCGCCTTTTCGCTGCTGACCGTTGTGCTGCTCGCCGCCTGTGCCGGCGCGCCGCAGAAGACGTCGCGCGGGTCGGGTTCGTCGGTGGCGGTCGCGAATGGCGCTTACCGCGCGCCGCCCCCGGGCTTTCCGAATTTCGTCGATCACAGCGTGGGCCGCGAGGAAATCTCGATCCAGGCGATGAGTCTCGTCGGCATCCCCTACCGTTGGGGCGGCAATACGCCGGATAGCGGCTTCGATTGCAGCGGCCTGGTTCGCTACGTGGTCGCGCGCGCCGCATCGGTGAATCTGCCGCGGACCACCGCCGACATGAGCGGGCGCGGCGAATCGATCGAGCCGGACGGAATCGCGCCGGGGGACCTGATTTTCTTCAATACGACGGGGCGCGCGCACTCGCACGTCGGCATCTACGTCGGCAAGCTGCGCTTCGTCAATGCGCCGTCGACGGGCGGCACCGTGCGGCTCGATTACCTGACCAATCCGTATTGGGCCAAGCGCTTCGACGGTATTCGTCGCGTGGCCGCGCCGGCCGCGAAACCGACCCCGTTCGATACGCCGAACTATCAAGCCTCGGCGCCGCAGCCCGAGCGCGTCGTGCCGGGCGAGTCGATGGCGTCGACGGGCCCGGCGGCCGCGCCGGCGAAGGCAACGCAGACTTCACCGGCTTACGCGGCCGGCGCCACCGCGCCGCAACAGGCGAGCCGCATCGCGACGGCGTCTCGTGCTCCATCGAGCGCGGGCGCTCAATCGGCCGCCGCAGTCGTGACAGCAGCGCCAGCGCCGCAAGCTGACGCGTTCGAACCGCCGCCGCCCGGCATGAGCGCCGCGCAGATCCAGGCGCGAGCGGCAGGCGCGGTATCCCCGGCGGCTGTTCCCGCGGCTCAAGCCGGTGTCTACGACGCCGCCGGGGGCTCGGCGACGCAACCGGCGACCACTGCAAGCACCGCAAGCACTGGCCAGCAGACATCGGGCAGCCGGACGCCTGACCCGATCGACGCCGCCGCCGATGCGTTCGAACCGCCGCCGCCCGCTTCGGTGGCCGCCCGCCAGGCCCAGCAAGCGGGTGCCAATGGCGGCGACGTACAGATCATGCGCGCCTCGACGGCCTCGCGCGGCACCCCCGCTCCTTCGCAAACCAACGACGACCCCATCGCCCGTTTCGCTAACGGCAACTTCTAAGGGGCTGCTCAGTTCGGCTGTGCGTCCCGCAACCGGAGGAGAGCCGAGCACCATGCACAGCGCGCCGCACCACGAGCCAACGCATCACGCCCCGCGCGCCGATCTGCTATCGTCACCGATATTTCTTCCGACAGCGGGTGGTAACAATGGACCTCGGGCTGAAAGACAAGGTGGTGTTGATCACGGGCGGCAGCAAGGGAATCGGGCTTGCCTGCGCCCGTGCATTCGCGCTGGAGGGCGCCAGAGTCGCGATCGTCTCGCGCGACCCCGCCAATCTGGCGCGCGCTTACGAGCAGTTGAAACAGGAGGGTCTGCACGTGCACCGCACCCGCGCCGATCTGCACGAGCCGCACAGCGCCGCCGATATCGTCGAGGAAGTCAGCGCCGCGGTTGGCCCGATCGACGTACTGATCAACAGCGCGGGCGCCGCCCGCCGCTATGACCCGGAAACGCTCGACGCCGACGCGTTCCGCGCCACCATGGAAGCGAAGTATTTCCCCTACATCTATCCGCAGCAGGAAGTGTTGCGCCGCATGGCCGAGCGCGTGAAAACCGGCAGCGGCGCGGCGCCCGGCACGATCGTCAACATCATCGGCATGGGCGGCAAGGTTCCCAGCGATATCCATATCGCCGGCGGCGCCGCGAATGCCGCGCTGATGCTCGCGACTGTCGGCCTCGCTCACTATTACGCGCGCTACGGCATCCGCATCAACGCGATCAACCCCGGCTCCACGCTGACCGAACGCGTCGAGGAAGCGGTCAACCTGGAGGCGACGCAGCAGGGCATCGAGAACACGGAGGCGCTCGCGCGCGGCCAGGCGAAAGTGCCGCTCGGACGCTTTGCGAAGCCGGAAGAAATCGCCGACGTCGCGCTGTTTCTGGCGAGCCGCCGCGCGAGCTATGTGACAGGCGCGATCGTCCCGATGGACGGAGCCAGCGCGCCGCTGATCTGAACGGCGCGCTTCAAAGCGCTGTATGTGAATTGCGCGGAAGGCGGCGAGACCGCCCCGCGCTTACAGAAAGTGGTGGCCGAGCCACCAGCCGGCTGCGGCAAGGGCAGCGGAAGCCGGAATCGTCAAGATCCACGCCCAGACGATATTGCCGGCCACGCCCCAACGCACCGCGCTCAGCTTCTGCGTGGCGCCGACACCGACGATCGCGCCGGTGATCGTATGCGTGGTGGACACCGGAATGCCGAGTGCCGAGGCGGTAAACAGCGTGATCGCCCCACCCGCCTCCGCGCAAAACCCGCCGACCGGCTTGAGCTTGGTGATCTTCTGGCCCATTGTGCGGACGATCCGCCAGCCGCCGAACAGCGTGCCGAGGCCCATCGACAGATAACAGCCGCCGATCACCCATAGCGGCGGCGCTTCCGCGATCGACGACGCATAGCCGGTTGCAATCAGCAGCATCCAGATGATGCCGATGGTTTTCTGCGCGTCGTTGCCGCCGTGGCCGAGGCTGTATAAGCCCGCGGACAGCAGTTGCAGACGCCTGAAACGCCGGTCGACCTTGCTCGGCGGCGTGCGGAAATACAGCCACGACACCGCCAGCATGAAGAACGATCCCAGCACGAAACCGAGCAGCGGCGAGATAAAGATGAAAGTCACCGTCTTCATCAGGCCGTCGAAATTGAGCGAGTCCCAGCCCGACTTGGCGAGCGCCGCGCCCACCAGCCCGCCGATCAGCGCATGCGAGGAACTCGACGGAATGCCGTAATGCCAGGTGATGACGTTCCAGCCGATCGCGCCGACCAGCGCGCCGAAAATCACGTAATGGTCGACGATATTCGGATCGATCGTGCCCTTGCCGACGGTCGCCGCCACTTTGAGATGGAACACGAAATACGCGACGACGTTGAATGCCGCCGCGAAGGCCACCGCCTGCTGCGGCTTCAGCACGCCGGTGGAGACGACCGTGGCGATCGAATTCGCCGCGTCGTGAAAGCCGTTCATGAAGTCGAAAATCAGTGCGACGGCGACCAGGCCGGCGACGACCCAGATAGCGAGTTGTATCGATTGCATTATGCGTTTTCCAGCACGATGCCTTCGATGATGTTCGCTACGTCCTCACACTTGTCCGTGATCGTTTCGAGCAATTCGTAAATCGCTTTCAGCTTGATCAGGGTCTTGACGTTGTCTTCTTCGCGGAAGAGTTTCGACATGGCCGAGCGCAGCACGCGGTCGGCTTCCGATTCCAGACGGTCGATTTCCTCGCACGCCTTCAGGATCTGGCTCGCCTGCTTCATGTCCGACAGCAGGCTGACGGCGAACTGCACGCGCTCGGAGGTCGCCGTGCAAATGTGCGCCAGCTGGCTCGCTTCCGAGGTCACCGCCTGCACGTCGTACAGCGAAATGGCGGTGGCGACGTCCTCCATCAGATCGAGGATGTCGTCCATCGTGGTGATCAGCTTGTGGATCTCGTCGCGGTCGAGCGGCGTGATGAAGGTCTTGTGCAGCAGGTCGATGGTTTCGTGCGTGAGCTTGTCGGCAGCCTTCTCGGCTTTCTGCACGTTTTGCTTATGGGTTTCGGCGTCTTGCAGATTGTCGATCAGCAGCTCGAGTTCGTGGCTCGCCGAGACGATGCACTTTGCGTGCGCATTGAAAATTTCAAAGAACTTGCCCTCGGTGGGCATGAATCGACCGAACATTGGGATCCCGGAAATTGGTCACGTAATGGCTGACATAAAACCGCCATATTGTACCGTTCCGGGGTGGATGCCGCACTTGTGAAAGCGCCGTTACAACAGGCGCGTGAGTTGTCGCTTTACTTCCTGGGCGTCACTCGCCGTAGAAATTTTGCGCACCCGCAAAGTTATCGAACTTCGTATATTGGCCGTGGAACGTGAGGCGCACCGGACCGATCGGACCGTTCCGCTGCTTGCCGATGATGATCTCGGCCGTGCCTTTGTCGGGACTGTCGGGGTTGTAAACCTCGTCCCGGTAAATGAACAGGATCACGTCCGCGTCCTGCTCGATAGCGCCGGATTCGCGCAGGTCCGACATGATCGGCCGCTTGTTCGGGCGCTGCTCGAGACCGCGGTTGAGCTGCGACAGTGCGATCACGGGCACGTCGAGTTCCTTGGCGAGACTCTTGAGCGAACGCGAGATTTCGGAAATCTCGGTCGCGCGGTTTTCGCCGGTCGAAGAGCCGCTCATCAGTTGCAAATAGTCGATGATGATCAGGCCGAGTTTGCCGCATTGGCGCGACAGCCGGCGCGCGCGCGAACGCAGTTCCATCGGGTTCAGGCCGCCGGTTTCGTCGATGAAAATCTGCGCCTCGCTCATTTTCTGCACGGCGTGCGTGAGCTTCGGCCAATCCTCGTCGGTCAGGCGCCCGGTTCGCATGCGGTGCTGATCCAGCCGGCCGACCGAACCCAGCATCCGCATGGTGAGTTGCGAGCCCGGCATTTCCATCGAGAACACCGCGACCGGCAAGCCGTATTCGACCGCCACGTATTCGCCGATATTCATCGAAAACGCCGTTTTACCCATCGACGGACGACCCGCGACGATGATCAGCTCACCGCCGTGCATGCCCGAGGTCATGCGGTCCAGGTCGACGAAGCCGGTTGGCGTGCCGGTCACGTCGCTCGGATTGGCGGTGTGATAGAGCGTGTCGATCCGCTCGACCACCTGCGTCAGCAGCGGCCCGATTTCGAGGAAACCCTGCGTGCCGCGCGCGCCGTCCTCGGCGATCGAAAACACCTTCGATTCGGCCTCGTCCAGCAATTGCCGGACTTCCTTACCCTGGGGGTTGAATGCGTCGGCCGAGATTTCGTCGGCCACCGATACGAGCCGGCGCAGCACGGCGCGATCGCGCACGATTTCCGCGTAACGGCGAATATTGGCCGCGCTCGGCGTGTTCTGCGCCAACGCGTTCAGGTACGCGAGACCGCCGACCTCCTCGGCTTTACCCGCGGTGCCGAGCGCTTCATAGACGGTAATCACGTCGGCCGGCCGCGTCGCTGCGATCAGCTTGCCGATGTGCTCGAAAATGAGGCGGTGGTCGTAGCGGTAAAAATCACTCTGCGACAAGAAATCGGCGATGCGGTCCCAAGCCGCGTTGTCGAGCAGCAGGCCGCCCAGCACCGATTGCTCGGCCTCGATCGAATGCGGCGGGACTTTCAGCGACTCGAGTTGGGGATCTTTGGACGGTGCGTTCATGGAGAGGAATTATCGGGTAAATGCGTGCCGAGGGAAATCTAAAAACCGATACTTCGAGACATCGAAAACGGGCATAAAAAAGGCAGGGGCCGGTCACCCGGCCCCTGCCTCCTATCCCATTTGCCAGCACAACGTCCTGGCAGATGTCAGACGATGCTTAGACGTGCTCGCCCAGAACCGACACCGTCACATCGACGACAACGTCGGTGTGCAGCGAGATCTGGACCGGATGGTCGCCGACCATCTTCAGCGGGCCTTCCGGCAGACGCACTTGCGCCTTTTCCACCGCGAAGCCTTGCTTGCCGAGCGCCTCGGCGATGTCCGCGTTCGTCACCGAGCCGAACAGACGGCCGTCCACGCCGGCTTTCTGGCCGATCTGGATCGTCGAGCCTGCCAGCTTTTCGCCTTGAGCCTGAGCGGCAGCCAGCTTTTCAGCGGCGGTCTTTTCGAGTTCGGCGCGGCGCACTTCGAATTCGGCCAAAGCTTCCTTCGTTGCACGGCGAGCTTGCTTGTTCGGGATCAGGAAGTTACGTGCGTAACCGTCCTTGACCTTCACGATATCGCCCAGGTTGCCCAGATTGACGACTTTTTCCAGAAGAATGATTTGCATGCGGATGCTCCTTATCGCGTCGTCGGGTTAGGCCTTGTGCTGGTCGGTGTACGGCACCAGCGCGAGAAAACGTGCGCGCTTGATTGCCGTGTCCAGCTGGCGTTGATAGTGCGACTTCGTACCCGTGAGACGCGCCGGCGTGATCTTGCCGTTTTCGCCGATGAAGTCCTTCAGCGTTTCGAGGTCCTTGTAGTCGATGTGATCGACACCGGCTGCCGTGAAACGGCAGAACTTCTTGCGCTTGAAGAGCGGATTTTGTTGCTGACGACGTTTGTCGAATTTCTTACCAGTCGGGCGGGCCATGTTCAGTCCTTTCCAATGTCCTGCAATGCTGTGATGTGAAATACCAGAGTTCTTGCGTTGCGGTGCTTTTTCGCCAGAAAGCCTGTGAAGAGCGTTTCCACGCCCATCTGGCAGCTTTCCAGCTTACCGCTCGCCTCACCCGCGGCTACCGCCTGCATGGTCAGTTCGACTTGCCGGGTGATGCCGGCTTCGACGACTTCCGCGCGGTGGTGCAACGTGCAGCCTGCAATCGGAACGCCGGCGGGGGTGTACCGCACCGGTTCGCGTTCGACGACGCTGGCCGTGAGTTGCAGCCGGTTCATGAGCCCTTTGACGAGAGCGACGCTTGTTCTGGTAGCTTAAATAGTGTGTCTTAAGCCTGCGCTTCGGACGGTTGCGTGGCAGCCGACTTCTTGGCTTCTTCGCGCTGCACTTCCTTCATCATCGGCGACGGGCCGGTTTCGGCCTTCTTCATCTTGACGATCAGGTGACGCAGAACGGCGTCGTTGAACTTGAATGCGTGCTCCAGCTCGTCGAGCGTGGTTTGGTCGCATTCGATGTTCATGCAGACGTAGTGAGCCTTCGCGAGTTTCTCGATCATGTAGGCCAGTTGGCGACGGCCCCAGTCTTCGATACGGTGGATCTGGCCACCGTGCGAGGTGATCGTGGTCTTGTAGCGCTCGATCATGGCGGGCACTTGCTCGCTCTGATCGGGGTGCACGATAAAGACGATTTCATAATGACGCATACACACTCCTGTGGACTTGTGGATTAAAGCCACCCGGGCGTCGGAACCGGTGTGGCAAGTGAGAAGCCGAAGAGTGTAACCCGAATGGGGCCGGGCTGCAAGATATCCCGTTATTGCGGCGCGCGAATCAGGTGTGTTTTCAACGGTTTAGCGCCGCAAACCCGAGGCTGGAGCCATCCGTCAATAGGCCGGACGGTTCCAGTAATCCTCGCTCGCGTACACCTCTTTCAGATAATCGATGAAATAGCGCACCCTCGCCGGCACGTAACGCTGCTGCGGATACACCGCGAGGATGTCGTAGTCGGGCAGCGCGAATTCGTCCAGCACGGTTTCCAGTTCGCCGCGCGCGAGTTGCTGCTGGATCTCCCATGTCGAGCGCCAGCCGAGCCCGAGCCCTTCCGAGACCCAGCGATGCAGCAGCTCGCCGTCGTTGCAGTCGAGCGAGCCGCCTACCCGCACGGTCACCAGCTTGCCGTTGCGGCGAAAATACCAGCCGCGGTTCTGTCCCCCTTGCAGATTGAAGGCGAGGCAATTGTGGCGCGGCAGATCCTCGAGCGTTTTCGGCTTGCCGTGCTGGCGGAAATATTCCGGCGTGCCGCACACCACGCGCCGGTTCGACGCCAGCTTCACCGCGACGAAGTTCGGATCCACCGCCCCGCCGATCCGGATCGACAGGTCGTAGCCCTCGCGCACCAGATCCACGACGCGGTCGGTCAGATTGAACGACACCTGCAATTCCGGCTTGTCGGCGATAAAGGCCGGGGCGAGCGGCGCGACGTGCTTGCGCCCGAACGCGGCCGGCGCCGACACGATCAGATGGCCGTTCACCGCGCGCCGTCCGGCGCTCAACTCGTTTTCCGCCTGGTCCCATTCGGTGAGAAGGCCGCGGCAGCGCTCCAGAAACGCGGCGCCTTCCTCGCTGACCACCAGACGGCGCGTCGAGCGGTACATCAGCTTCACGCCGAGGCGCTTTTCCAGCGCATCGATCCGGCGGCCGAGAATCACCGGCGACACGCCCTCTTCCAGCGCGGCGGCGGCCAGGCTACCCGCATCCGCCACGCGCACGAAGGTTTCGATCTGCTTGAAGCGGTCCATGTCTGTCTCCTGCCGGCCTCGCGCCATTCCATACTTTTTGTTTCGAAATAAGCGACCCGAACTGATCTTATCAAACCTTTAGGTCAGGCCTAAAGTGCATTCGACAACGCTTGATTCGCAAATTCGTTGCAGCTTCATCCGCGGATTGCGCCCGCCACAGACCACAGACATTCAGGAGACATTCATGGCCAAGATGAGAGCCGTCGACGCAGCCGTGCTGGTGCTCGAAAAAGAAGGCATCGACACCGCATTCGGCGTTCCGGGCGCTGCGATCAACCCGTTCTACTCGGCCATGCGCAAGGCAGGCAATATCAGCCACGTGCTGGCGCGTCACGTCGAAGGCGCGTCGCACATGGCCGAGGGCTATACGCGCGCCCAGCCCGGCAACATCGGCGTGTGCATCGGCACGTCGGGCCCCGCCGGCACCGACATGATCACCGGTTTGTACTCCGCTCAGGCCGACTCCATTCCTATCCTGGCCATCACCGGCCAGGCGCCGCGCGCGCGTCTGTACAAGGAAGATTTTCAGGCCGTCGACATCGAATCGATCGCCAAGCCCGTCACCAAATGGGCCGTCACCGTGCGCGAGCCGGCGCTGGTGCCGCGCGTGTTCCAGCAGGCGTTTCACCTGATGCGCTCGGGCCGTCCCGGCCCGGTGCTGGTCGATCTGCCGATCGACGTGCAGCTCGCCGAAATCGAATTCGACATCGACACCTACGAGCCGCTGCCCGTCTACAAGCCCAAGGCGACGCGCAAGCAGATCGAAGCCGCCCTCACCTTGCTGAACGACTCGGACAAGCCGCTGATCGTCTCGGGCGGCGGCGTGCTGAACGCGGCCGCCGAGGATCTGCTGGTCAAGTTCGCCGAAACCATCGGCGTGCCGGTGATCCCCACGCTGATGTCGTGGGGCGCGATACCCGACGATCATCCGCTGATGGCCGGCATGGTCGGCCTGCAAACCTCGCACCGCTACGGCAACGCGACCATGCTCGCCTCCGACTTCGTGCTCGGCATCGGCAACCGCTGGGCGAATCGTCACACCGGCAGCATCGAGGTCTATACGAAAGGCCGCAAGTTCGTGCACGTGGACATCGAGCCGACGCAGATCGGGCGCGTATTCGGCCCGGACCTCGGCATCGTGTCGGACGCGAAGGCCGCGCTCGAACTGTTCGTCGAAGTCGCGAAGGAATGGAAGGCGGCCGGCAAACTGAAGGACCGCGGCGCGTGGGTTGCCGATTGCCAGCAACGCAAGCGCACGATGCATCGCAAGACACACTTCGACAACGTGCCGATGAAACCGCAGCGCGTGTACGAAGAGATGAACCAGGTGTTCGGCCGCGACACCTGCTACGTGAGCACGATCGGATTGTCGCAGATTGCGGGCGCGCAATTCCTGCACGTCTACAAGGCGCGCAACTGGATCAACTGCGGCCAGGCCGGCCCGCTCGGCTGGACGATTCCGGCCGCGCTCGGCGTGCGCGCGGCGGACCCGCAACGTCCGATCGTCGCGCTCTCGGGCGACTACGACTTCCAGTTCATGATCGAGGAACTGGCCGCCGGCGCGCAATTCAATCTGCCCTATGTACACGTGGTGGTGAACAACTCCTACCTCGGCCTGATCCGCCAGGCGCAGCGCGCGTTCGACATGGATTTCTGCGTGCAGCTCGGTTTCGAGAACATCAATTCGCCGGAGACCAACGGCTACGGCGTGGACCACGTCGCGGTGGCCGAAGGCCTGGGTTGCAAGGCGATCCGCGTGTTCAAGCCTGAAGAACTGAAGCCTGCCTTGCAAAGGGCCCAGGCGATGCTCTCCGAGTTCAACGTGCCGGTGATCGTCGAAGTGATTCTGGAACGCGTGACCAACATTTCGATGGGCACCGAGATCGACGCGATCAACGAGTTCGAGGAACTGGCCGCGACGCGCGAGGACGCACCGACCGCGATCAGCATCGCCGACTGAGTTTCCCGACTTTGCATCACATGAGGGCTTTCGCAGCGTAGCGACCCGACGCTGTGAAAGCGCCTCACGAAGTCATTCCACTGACCGACCAGCGAGACCCCGCATCATGCCGAAATTCGCAGCGAATCTAACCATGCTCTTCAACGAAGTCCCGTTCCTCGACCGCTTCGCGGCCGCCGCGGACGCGGGCTTTGACGCCGTCGAATTCCTGTTCCCCTATCCGTATCAGATCGCTGAGCTGAGCGAACGTCTACAGCAGAACAGCCTGAAACTCGTCTTGCACAACCTGCCCGCGGGCAACTGGGAAGCCGGCGAACGCGGCATTGCGTGTCTGCCGGATCGGGTGAGCGAGTTCCAGGAAGGCGTCGGCCGCGCGATCGAATACGCACGAGCCTTGAAGGTGCCGCGACTGAACTGCCTCGTCGGCATTCCGAGCGCCGGCGTGGATGCGGACAAGGCGCGCTCGACCATCGTCGAGAACCTGCGCTTTGCCGCGGGTGAATTGAAGAAGGCCGGCATCAGGCTGCTGGTCGAGCCGTGCAATTCCTACGACATCCCCGGCTTCGCGTTGAACCGTTCGGCCGAAGGCCTCGATGTGATCCACGCCGTGGCTTCGGACAATCTGTTCCTGCAATACGACATCTATCACATGCAACGGATGGAAGGCGAACTCGCGGCGACGATCACGAAGAACCTGGCGCGCATCGCGCACATCCAGCTCGCCGACAACCCGGGGCGCAACGAACCGGGCACCGGCGAAATCAACTACCCGTTCCTGTTCGATCTGCTCGATTCGCTCGGCTACGACGGCTACGTCGGTTGCGAGTACAAGCCGCGCACCACCACGACGGCCGGCCTCGGCTGGTTGCGCAGCATGGCCGGGCAGGCGCGCGGCGCGGCCCACGCCGCTGTCTGATCGAACGATCAGGCGCGTCGCGCCCGGAAGGAAGTCCCTCGGGCGCCCCAACAACACTGGAGATTCAGACACATGGCAAAGATCGGTTTCATCGGCCTCGGCATCATGGGCGCGCACATGGCGCGCAACCTCATCAAGGGCGGTCATTCGCTGTTCGTGAACGGCGCGTACCCGGTGCCGGAAGATCTGGGCAAAACGACCACCGTGGTCGCCGATTCGACCGCTGTCGCGCAAGCCGCCGACATCGTCATCATCATGGTGCCGGACACGCCTGACGTCGCCAACGTGCTATTCGCCGACGACGGCGTCGCCGCCGGTCTCACGAAGGGCAAGCTGGTGATCGACATGAGTTCGATCTCCCCGCTCGATACGCAGGCATTCGCGAAGAAGATCAATGCGCTCGGCGTCGATTACCTCGACGCGCCGGTGTCCGGCGGCGAAGTCGGCGCGCGCGAAGCAACGCTGACGATCATGGTCGGCGGTCCGGAACAAGCGTTCGCGCAGGCCAAGCCCTTGTTCGAACTGATGGGCAAGAACATTTCGCTGATCGGCGAGAACGGCGCGGGTCAAACCTGCAAGGTCGCCAATCAGATCATCGTCGCGCTGAACATCGAAGCGGTGGCCGAAGCGCTGCTGTTCGCATCGCGCTCGGGCGCCGATCCCGAACGCGTGCGCAAGGCGTTGATGGGCGGCTTCGCTTCGTCGCGCATTCTCGAAGTGCATGGCGAGCGCATGACCAAACGCACGTTCAATCCCGGCTTTCGTATCGAACTGCATCAGAAGGACTTGAACCTCGCGCTCGACGGCGCGCGCAAGCTCGGCATCGCCTTGCCGCATACGGCGAGCGCGCAGCAACTCTTCAGCGTGTGCGCGGCGAACGGCGGCAAGGCATGGGATCACTCGGCGATGGTGCGCGCTCTGGAAATCATGGCGAACTACGAAGTCGCGCAAGCGCCGGATAGCGCGGCGAAGGCTGCTTGAGTCGTCATGCGGGTTGCCTTGACCGCGGCTTCGTCGGCTCGGTCTTCGTCGTCACGGCAATCGCAGGTGGGGCGTCCGTTGCGTCGCGCGACATGCGCGGCGCAGCGGACAAAGCGTGTCGCTCTGGGCTGAGAGCGGCACAGTGGGGTCCGCAGCGGCACCCGGCGGCGCCGGGGAAGCCTTGGTCGGTCAGACGTCGTCGTCGGGTGTCCGGCTGTCGGATCATCGTCATGCTTTTTCCGCCAATGTCTCGCGGCGGGGTGCATCATGCACGCCGCTTGCTGCACCTCCGCTTGCGCGTTCGCTTGGGCATTCGCTTGCACGCTTGCTTGCATTTGCTTGCAACTGCAAGCACCCCGGCGCACCTTTTTTGACACATCGCTTCGCGCTTTTCTCCTACACTCCTTGAGTCCGCCTGCTTGCGTTTCAGGCATCCCGTGCCGCTCTTCGCAGCGCGCGTCTTTCGCTTCATTCGCCCGATTCGCAACCAGTGCACAACCCGTGCGCAAAGTATTCTTGCGCCGCCACGTTAGGAGTGTGATCCATGGGTATTCTCAGTTTCATCAAGGAAGCCGGCGAAAAACTGTTCGGCGCCGCCTCGACCTCGGCACAAGCCGCGCCTGCCGCGCCCGACCTTGCCGCGTTGAATAAAACAGCGGGCGACGCGATCGCCGCATATATCCGCACCCAGGGTCTGGACGCCACCAATCTGCAAGTCGCATACGACGGCACGAGCCACACCGTCACCGTGTCCGGCGAGGCGGCCGACCAGCCGACCAAGGACAAGATCCTCGTCGCGGCCGGCAACGTGCAGAACGTCGACAAGGTGGACGATCAACTGACCGTCACCACGCCCGCGGCTGCGCCCACTCAGTTTCATACCGTCGTGCCCGGCGACAATCTGTGGAAGATCGCGGAGAAGTACTACGGCAGCGGCGCGAAGAACGACGTGATCTTCCAGGCCAACACGCCGATGCTGAAGAGCCCGGACAAGATTTATCCGGGTCAGGTATTGGTGATTCCGCCGCAGTAACCCGCGGTTGCGGTAAGCATTGCAGCAAGCGGTAATAACAGCGGTAAAAGCAGCGGTAAAAACGAAAAACGCGGCGCTCGAGTCATCAACTCGAGCGCCGCGTTTTCATTGCGCGATCATGCGTGTGGCCGTGACCGTTACCGCATCAATACGTATCGAAGACCTTTTGCAGCGCAACCGGCCCCGTGCCACCCGCGGCCAATGCCAGCATCAGCAGCACACGGGCCTTGTACGGATTCAGCGAGCCCGCGCTGACGAAACCAAGCGCGTCATCGGCGGCGGCGCCGTTGCGCATCACGTGCCCCGAACCCACGCGCGAGGAGCGCACCACCGCGACGCCTTGCGAGACCGCATCGGCCAACGCCTGTTGCAGCGACGCGTGGATCGAGCCGTTGCCCGTGCCGGCCACCACGATGCCGCGCACGCCGGCGGCAACGAGCGCATCCACGGCAATCCGTGAGACGCCGGCATAGCTCGCGACGACCTCCACATGCGGCCACTTCGCGCCGATCACGAACTCGGTCGCGAGCGTATGCGGACGCACCACGCCGCGCTGGAATTCGACCCGCCCGTCCTGCACCCAGCCGAGCGCGCCGATCTCCGGCGAGTGGAATGCGTCGACGGCATACGTGCTCGTCTTCACCACGTCGCGCGCGCTGTGAATCTTGTTGTTGAAGGCCACCAGCACACCCTGCCCGCGCGAGCCCGCGTGCGCCGCGACCGTCACGGCGTTCAGCAGATTCAGCGGACCATCGGCGGAGAGCGCGGACGCCGGACGCATCGCCGCGCTCAGCACGACCGGCTTGTCCGACTTGACGGTCAGATGCAGCAGATAGGCGGTTTCCTCGAGTGTGTCGGTGCCGTGCGTGACGACTACGCCGTCGATGTCGTCTTCGGCGAGGAGCGCGTTGATGCGTTGCGCGAGCGTGGTCCAGAGCGGCAGCGCCATGTCCTTGCTGTCGATGCTGGCAATCTGCTCGGGCGCGATGCGCGCCACCGTGGACAAAGCCGGCACCGCCGCCAGCAATTGATCGACGCCGACCACGCCCGCCTGGTAGCCGGAGGTGTTGGCGGCGTCCGCCGCGGTCCCGGCGATCGTGCCGCCGGTGGCGAGCACGGCGATGCGCGGCAGCGTCGGTGTGACGCCCTGGTTTGAAGGCGTCGCGGAAGAGGAAGTCGGAGTATTCATGGCGCCGATTGTAAGCGATGCGCCGCGCGCCGCGATGCGTGAAAAAACGGATGGCCGTTCGTTTTGGATTAGCGATGCTGGGCGCCAACGCTCGCGCATCGCCCGCGAACGATTCAGCGCCACTTCGCGCCGGACCTCAAGGATCCGGCGCCAACCTCACACCGCCTCGCGCAATTGCGCGGCGATCTCCGCTTCGTTCAACTGCGGCGCGAACATCTCGATCAGCCGATACGCATACGCGCGCAGGAACGCGCCCTTGCGCAGACCGACCCGCGTCGTGCTCGCCTCGAACAGATGCTGCGTATCCAGCGCCACCAGTTCGGTATCGCGCCTGGGATCGTAGGCCATCGCCGCCACCACGCCGATGCCCATGCCGAGTTCGACGTAGGTCTTGATCACGTCCGCGTCGATCGCGGTCAGCACGACGTCGGGCAACGCGCCTGCCTTGGCGAACGCCTGGTCGATGTGCGAGCGGCCCGTGAAGTCCTGGTCATACGTGACGATCGGGAATTCGGCGATTTCGTCGAGCGTCAGATTTTCACGGCCCACGAGCGGATGATCCTTCGGCACGACCACCACGTGATGCCACGAGTAGCACGGAAACGTGACGATGTCCGGAAAGCGGTCGAGCGCCTCGGTCGAGATGCCGATATCCGCCTCGCCGTTGATGATCATCTGCGCGATCTGCTGCGGGCTGCCCTGGCGCAGCGCCAGGTGCACTTTCGGGAACACCTCGGTGAATTGACGGATCACCTTCGGCAACGCATAGCGCGCCTGCGTGTGCGTGGTCGCCACCACCAGGTGGCCGCTGTCCTGATCGGCGAACTGGCGCGCGACGCGGCGCAGATTCTCCGCGTCGAGCAACATCCGCTCGATCAGTTGATGCACAGCCTTGCCCGGCTCCGTGAGCCCCGTCAGACGCTTGCCGCGCCGAATGAAAATGTCGACGCCGAGTTCGTCCTCGAGATCCTTGATCTGTTTCGATACGCCCGACTGCGACGTGTACAACACGTTCGCCACCTCGGTCAGATTCATGTTCTGGCGCACGGCCTCGCGCACGAAGCGCAATTGCTGGAAGTTCATCTGTATGTCTCCGGTTCAGCCAGAGTGAGTTATTTGAGTTCGATCGAAACGCCGGGGGTCGTTGCCCGCTTCACTGCGGGCTTCACGACGTCATTCATTGCGCCGGAAACACGCGCAATGCGCGCGGCACGGCGGTCACGCCATCGCCGACCGCCAGTTGCAGATCGCGCCACGCTTCGCGATCGAGTTCGGCTTCGAGCAGGTTGCCTTCGCGGCCCGCGAGTTCGACCCGCACCGAGCCGCCCAGCGTCACCACGCGCCGCACGTCGACGACGATGCCTTCGCGATGACCGGCCGCCTGCGGGTACAACTGCAGATCGTGCGGACGCACATAAGCGAAGGCCGGCCCGCTGAATCCCGCGGTGATCGCGACCGGCAGCGCCGCGCCGTCGACCACGAAGCCGCTCGAATCGACGTTGCCGTGCAGGCGGTTCGCCGCGCCGAGAAACTCGTAGACGAACGAGGTTTGCGGATGGTCGTACACGTCCTGCGGACTGCCCACCTGCTCCACGTGCCCGCGATTGAGCACGACGATGCGGTCGGCCACTTCGAGCGCCTCTTCCTGATCGTGCGTGACGAAGATCGTCGAGATATGCAGATCGTCATGCAGACGCCGCAGCCAGCTACGCAATTCCTTGCGCACCTTCGCGTCGAGCGCGCCGAACGGTTCGTCCAGCAGCAGCACCTTCGGCTCGACGGCCAACGCGCGCGCCAGCGCGATCCGCTGCCGCTGGCCGCCCGACAGCTCCGACGGATACCGTTGCGCGAGCCAGTCGAGTTGCACGAGCTTCAGCAGTTCGTGCACCTTCTCGCGAATCACCGCTTCCGAGGGACGCTCCTTGCGCGGTTTCACACGCAGACCGAACGCGACGTTCTCGAACACCGTCATGTGACGGAACAGCGCGTAATGCTGGAATACGAAGCCGACTTCGCGTTCGCGCGCGCCGACCGTCGCGACGTCCTGGCCTTGCAGCACGACCTGGCCGCCGTCCGCGTATTCGAGCCCGGCGATCACCCGCAACAAGGTCGTCTTGCCGCAACCCGAGGGCCCGAGCAGCGCAACCAGTTCGCCCGGCGGGAAATCGAGCGAGACGTTATCGAGCGCGACGAAATCGCCGAAGCGCTTCTGCAGGTTACGAACGGTGATACCCATTACAGCTCTCCTTGCTTGAGCGGGTGTGGCTGCGATGCATTGACGGATTGCGAGGTGGTCTGTGAAGCGGTCCGCGAGCCAGGCTCAGAACCAGGCTGCGAACCAGGCTGTGAACCAGGCTGTGAAGCCGGCGCCGGCGTGACGGGCCCGGCATACGCGGGCACGTCGCGCGCCGCCGACAGTTCCGCCGACATATGCCGCTCGGCGAGCAGCTTGAGCGCCAGCGTGACGAGCGCGAGCAACGCGAGCACCGACGCCACCGCGAACGCCGCCGAGAAGTTGTACTCGTTGTAGAGAATTTCGACGTGCAGCGGCATCGTGTCGGTCTGGCCGCGAATATGGCCCGACACCACCGACACCGCGCCGAACTCGCCCATCGCCCGCGCGTTGCACAGGATCACGCCGTACAGCAGGCCCCACTTGACGTTCGGCAGCGTGACGCGGCGGAAAATCTGCCAGCCCGAGGCGCCGAGCACGTGAGCGGCTTCTTCCTCGTCGTTGCCTTGCGCCTGCATCAGCGGAATCAGTTCGCGCGCGACGAACGGGAACGTGACGAAGATCGTCGCCAGCACGATGCCCGGCACCGCGAAGATGATCTGCACGTCATGGGCTTGCAGCCACGGGCCGAACCAGCCTTGCGCGCCGAACAGCAGCACGTAGATCAAGCCCGAGATCACCGGCGAAACCGAGAACGGCAGATCGATCAGCGTGGTCAACAGCGCCTTGCCGCGGAATTCGAACTTGGCGATGCACCAGGAAGCCGCGAGACCGAACACGAGGTTCAGCGGCACGGCAATCGCCGCGGTGATCACGGTGAGCTTGATCGCCGACAGCGCATCGGGATCGGCGAGCGATTCCAGATAGAAGCCGAGCCCCTTGTTCAACGCCTGATAGAACACGGCGACGAGCGGCACGACGAGAAACAGCGCGAGAAACAGCAACGCGACCCCGGTCAGGATCCAGCGCACCACCGGCGGTTCGGTCACCGGATCGGGCCGGCGCGCGACGTTGAGCGGCGCGCGCGGCGCGACGGCGACGGCGGCCCGATCCGTCCCATCCGCGCGATTCACACGATGCGCGCCGTCGGCGGAATGGCGGCTCATCGCACACCTCCGCCGATCGCCGCGACGCTTGCCGGGGCCGGCGCCGGGCCCGCGCCGCCGCGCCCGGTGCGGCGCTGCAAGTACCACTGCAAGGTATTGATGAACAGCAGCATCAGGAAGGACACGACCAGCATCACCACGGCCAATGCCGTGGCGCCCGCGTAGTCGTATTGCTCGAGCTTGGTGATGATCAGCAGCGAGGTGATTTCAGACTTCATCGGCACATTGCCGGCGATGAAAATCACCGAGCCGTATTCGCCGAGCGCGCGCGCGAACGCCAGCGCGAAGCCCGTCAGCAGGGCCGGAAACACCGACGGCAACACCACGCGGCGAAACGTCAGCCAGCGCGACGCACCGAGGCACGCGGCCGCCTCCTCCTGTTCGCGCTCGAACTCCTCGAGCACTGGCTGCACGGTCCGCACGACGAACGGCAAGCCGATGAACGTCAGCGCAACCAGCACACCCGCCGGCGTGAATGCGATCTTGATGCCGAGCGGTTCGAGAAACTGCCCGATCCAGCCGTTGCCCGCGTACACGGCCGCGAGCGAAATGCCGGCCACGGAGGTCGGCAAAGCGAACGGCAGATCGACCACCGCATCGACGATGCGCTTGAACGGAAACGTGTAGCGCACCAGCACCCACGCCACCAGAAAGCCGAACACCGCGTTGATCAGCGCGCCGCCCAACGCCGAGAAGAACGTCAGGCGATACGACGCGAGCACGCGCGGCGAACTCACCGCGCGCACGAACTGCGCCCAGTCGAGCGTCGCGGTCTTGAGGAAGGTTGCGGCAAGCGGAATCAGCACCACGAGGCTCAGATAAGCCACCGTGATGCCGAGTGTCAGGCCAAAACCGGGCAAGGCGCTCGGTTTTCGGAAGGTCAACGTCGTCATGCTCAATGCTCTTTCAGGGTTCACGCCTGCGTGTTCTGGCCGCCGGGCCCTGGCTGGCCAAAGCGCGCCACTGGGGCGCGCCCGGATTGGACGCGTTGCCGCGTCGCTCGGTCGATGCCGTTGCCGGCACCGGCGGTCTTACTGCGGCTGATAGATCGAATCGAATACGCCGCCGTCCGCGAAGTGCGTTTTCTGCGCGTTCGTCCAGCCGCCGAACGAGTCGTCCACCGTGTACAGCTTCAGCTTCGGAAACTTCGAGGTCAACTCCGCCGGCACCTTGTTCGAACGCGGCCGGTAGAAGTTCTTCGCGGCGATCTCCTGGCCCTGCTCGCTGTACAGGAAGTTCAGATACGCCTCGGCCAGCTTGCGCGTGCCGCGCTTGTCGACGACTTTGTCGACCACGGCAACCGGCGGCTCGGCCAGGATGCTCACGGACGGCACGACGATTTCGAACTTGTCCGTGCCGAACTCCTTCAGCGACAGGAACGCTTCGTTTTCCCACGCGATCAGCACGTCGCCGATGCCGCGTTGCACGAAGCTGGTGGTCGCGCCGCGCGCGCCCGAATCGAGCACGCCGGCATTCTTATAGAGCTTGCCGACGAACTCCTTCGCCTTCTGGTCGTTGCCGCCCGGCTGATGCGCGGCATACGACCACGCCGCGAGGTAGTTCCAGCGCGCGCCGCCCGAGGTTTTCGGGTTCGGCGTGACGATCGACACGCCCGGTTTGATCAGATCGTCCCAGTCCTTGATGTGCTTCGGGTTGCCCTTGCGCACCAGAAACACGATCGTCGACGTGTACGGCGATGCGTTGTCGGGCAGACGCTTTTGCCAGCCCTTGTCGAGCAGGCCCTTGTTAGCGAGGGCGTCGATGTCGTAGGCGAGCGCGAGAGTCACGACGTCCGCCTGCAGGCCGTCGAGCACGGAGCGCGCCTGCGCGCCCGAGCCGCCGTGCGACTGCTTGAAGGTGATCGTTTCGCCGGTTTTTGCCTTCCACTCCTTGCCGAACGCCTGGTTGACGTCCTGGTAGAGCTCGCGCGTCGGGTCGTAGGACACGTTCAGCAGCGTCGTGTCGGCGGCGTGCGCCTGCCCCGCGACGCCGAGCGCGGCTGCCGCGCCGAAGGCGAGCGCCGCGATCAGTTTCTTCGTCTTGCCTGCCAGCCCCGTGTGTCGATGGTTCATGCCAACTTTCTCCGCGTTGTGGTCCGTTGAAACGGCGTGTGATGTTGTTTTGCGTCGTCTGCGTGCGGCCACGCGTGCGTGGCGCCAACTGGAGGCCAGTCTATCGAAGGGCTTTCATCATTAAAAATAATGTTTCTTCATTCTTTAATACGCAAAAGTGGTAATGACAGCCAGATAAGGCGTTGCGGCACGAAAACGGGTGTTGGAGCGTCCGGTTCGGACGTTTCCACGACTCCACTTCGTCGCCTGCCCGCACGAACTTAAAGTAAAGCTTGAATTGCGCCGGATACTGTATAAAAATACAGCCACCTGTTCATACATACAGTGGCGCCATGACAAAACTCACCGCACGACAGCAGCAGGTTTTCGATCTGATCCGCCGGGCCATCGAACGCACCGGTTTTCCGCCCACCCGCGCGGAGATCGCCGCCGAACTGGGCTTCAGCTCGGCCAACTCGGCAGAAGAACATCTGCGCGCGCTCGCTCGCAAGGGTGTCATCGAACTGGCGGCCGGCGCATCGCGCGGCATACGCCTTCTCACCAGCCCCGAAGACTCGCCGCACCAGTTCACGCTGCCGCACGCGAGCATCATGCAACTGTCGTTGCCGCTGATCGGCCGGGTCGCCGCGGGTAGCCCGATACTCGCGCAGGAACATATCTCGCAGCATTACGCATGCGACCCGGCGCTCTTCTCGAGCAAGCCCGATTACCTGCTGAAAGTGCGCGGGCTGTCCATGCGCGACGCCGGCATCTTCGACGGCGACCTGCTCGCGGTGCAAAAGCGCAGCGAGGCGAAAGACGGCCAGATCATCATCGCCCGGCTCGGCGACGACGTCACGGTCAAGCGCCTGAAGCGCCGGCCAAACGGTATCGAGCTGATCGCCGAGAACCCCGATTACGACAACATCTTCGTTGAAACCGGCAGCGCGGATTTCGCGCTGGAGGGTATCGCCGTGGGGCTGATCCGCCCCGGAGAGTTTTAACCCGCCCGCTCGCCGGTTCGCCGGATCGCAGCCGCCCCAACGTTGAATCGCCTGGAGAGACTCATGGAACGCCTTGCCCGCCTGCTGCCCTTTCGCCAGTTCGGTCGTCTGCGCCGTCTGCGCAAGCTGGTGCCCTGCTCAGTGAGCGGAGCGCCCGCGGTCAGCACGCCGTCGCTGTTCGACTCGCCCGACGGGGTATCGAGCTTGCCGTCGTCGTTGCCCGCCTTTGCCCGCGTGTCGTTGAATGCCGGGTTGAATATGGCGGAGCCGGAGCGGCGCGCACCGGTTCGGGTTTATCACGGGCCGTCGCGGCTCATCATGGTCGGCACCATGGAGGCCGTATGCCGCATGATCGATCGCTGCATCGCTGACGAGGCCAACGTGCACGGCGCCGTATTCGAGTCCTGATCGGCTTTCAGATACCGTTGTCGCGTGGGATCGTTTTTGCGTGGCCACGGTCCACGCTAGATCAAACGCGATGGAGAGTCCCACCCGATGGCAGTTTCGACACGCACGAAGCGCGGCGCCAACCGGCCCTTGATCGTCACTCTGGTTGTGATTGTGGTGATCGCCGCGCTGGGGTTCGTCTACGCGTCGCCGTATATCGCGCTGAATAATCTCAAGCGCGCGGCGGACGCGCGCGACGCGCAAACCGTCAATCAATACGTCGACTTTCCCGCGTTGCGCGAGAGCCTGAAGCAGGAGGTCACAGGCTTGCTGACACGCCGGCTCGACGCGCAGGGCAACGGCAATCCATTAGCCGCGATCGGCGCGATGATCGGCGTGGCATTGATCGGTCCGCTGGTGAACGCTTATGCGACGCCGGACGGCGTGGCGGCATTGCTGAACGGCATGCCGCCGCGCGGCAATCCTGGCGAGCGGCCGCCTGCTCCGCCCGCGGCCAACAATCCGCCCGCAACACCCGCGCCGGCGCCCGTGCCTGCATCGCCCACCGCGGGAGGCTCGGCCAACAGCGCGGCAAACAAGAACGCCGCGCCGCCGCAGCCGCCGGAAACCACGGCGGGCTATCGCGGCCTCAACCAGTTCGTCGTTACTTACCGGCATGGCGCCGGCGACGCACGTTATTCGGCGATCTTCCAGCGTGAAGGCCTGCTCACCTGGAAGCTGAGCGCTGTCAATTTGAATGAGTGATTGTCTGTTCGCATGAACGGAGCTGGAAGAGCAACCGTTTTCCTGTCAGGACCGCACTCGGCCACGCGCCACACTTGCCACACTTCCCGCGCATCAAGCCGCCGCTTGCTGCTGCTCCTGCGCGGAGGAACACGCCACCAGGATGCTGCACGATACGCGGTCGAGCAACGGCGTATTGCCCGCGCCCATCCACCATCGCGACAAACCGGTGCGGCAACGGTGACCGACCACCACGAGGTCCACGTTCAACTCGTTGGCGAGATTCGCGATCTCGTCGATTGGATGGCCGAACGCAAAGTGCCCTTGCGCGGTCACGCCACGCTCGGTGAGCCAGTCCACCCCTTCCTGCAGAATGTCGCGGGCGGTCTTCTCGAAACTGCCGCAGGCCACATCGGTCAGCAGGCCCGCGCTTTGCGCAATGCTCGAACGCATGTCGACCACGGACAACAGATGCGTTTCCGCCTTCAGATCCAACGCCAGGTCGGCGCCGCAACGCAACGCCTTGCGGCCTTCGCGCGAGCCGTCGTAGCACAGCAGGATTTTCTTGTAGCTCGCCATGATTTTCTCCCTACCCGCGAAAAGCGCGGTCTTCATGAATCATGGTGCGCCGCAATTCAGCTTGCAAGGGATGGAAAACGCTAAGTGCGCACCGATCCGGAGCGTGCGGGGTTTTGATCGGGATCGAGGCTGTCTTGCGAGGTTTGCGGCAGTGCAAGAAACGCGCTCGGAACGGCTGCGGGCTCGCCGACGGCAACTCGCCGATGCCCTAGAATAGACGGCCTTCCCGGCCCTTAGCACCATCGGCGAGTTTTTCCCGGAACCTCCATCGATCCCATGCCCGAAGCCCCCATTGAATTCCAGCAGGTCAAGAAAAGCTACGGCGACAAAACAGTCGTCGACGGGCTCTCGTTTCACGTCGATGCCGGCGAATGCTTCGGCTTGCTCGGCCCCAACGGCGCGGGCAAGACCACCACGCTGCGCATGCTGCTCGGCATCGCCGCACCGGATGCCGGCGTGATCCGCCTGTGCGGCGAGCCGATTCCGCGCCGCGCGCGGGTGGCGCGGGCGCGCGTCGGCGTGGTGCCGCAGTTCGACAATCTCGATCCCGACTTCACGGTGCGCGAGAACCTGCTGGTGTTCGGCCGTTACTTCGGACTGAGCGCCGCGCAATGCCGCGCGATGGTGCCGTCGCTGCTCGAATTCGCGCGCCTCGAAAGCAAGGCGGATGCGCGCGTGAGCGAGCTATCGGGCGGCATGAAGCGGCGCCTGACGCTCGCGCGGGCGCTCGTCAACGACCCCGACGTGCTGATCATGGACGAACCGACCACCGGCCTCGACCCCCAGGCGCGGCATCTGATCTGGGAGCGGCTGCGCTCGTTGCTCGCGCGCGGCAAGACGATCCTGCTGACCACGCATTTCATGGAAGAAGCCGAGCGGCTCTGCAACCGGCTGTGCGTGATCGAGGAAGGACGCAAGATCGCCGAGGGCGCGCCGAGCACGTTGATCGCGTCGGAGATCGGCTGCGACGTGATCGAGATCTTCGGTCCCGACCCGGTTGCGTTGCGCGACGAACTGGCGCCGCTTGTCGAGCGAACCGAGATCAGCGGTGAGACGCTCTTCTGCTATGTGAACGACGCGCAGCCGGTGCATGCGCGGCTCAAGCAACGCGCCGACCTGCGCTATCTGCATCGTCCGGCGAATCTGGAAGATGTGTTCCTGCGGCTCACCGGCCGCGAGATGCAGGACTGACGCCGGGCAAATCTGTTACGGCTACAACGACACCGCACGAGACACGCAATGGACGCACGCACTTACGAAACACACGGCAACGGCGACGCACCGTCGAGGCAGGAACCGTTCGCCGCGTTGCCCGCGAACGCCGTGAACTGGATTGCGGTGTGGCGCCGCAACTATCTGGTGTGGAGAAAGCTCGCGATCGCCTCGATGTTCGGCAATCTCGCCGATCCGATGATCTATCTGTTCGGGCTCGGCTTCGGGCTCGGCCTGATGGTCGGACACGTCGACGGCGTGTCGTATATCGCGTTTCTGGCGGCCGGCACGGTCGCGTCGAGCGTGATGATGTCCGCGAGTTTCGAGTCGATGTACTCGGGCTTCTCGCGCATGCACGTGCAGCGCACCTGGGAGGCGATCATGCACACGCCGCTCACGCTCGGCGACATCGTGCTCGGTGAAGTGATCTGGGCGGGCAGTAAGTCGGTGCTGTCCGGCACGGCGATCATGCTGGTGGCCGGCGCGCTCGGCTACGCGAACTTTCCGTCGATGCTGCTGGCGTTGCCGGTCATCGTGCTGACCGGGCTCGCGTTCGCCAGTATCGCGATGGTGGTGACGGCACTCGCGCCATCGTATGACTTCTTTATGTTTTATCAGACGCTGGTGTTGACGCCGATGCTGTTGCTCTCCGGCGTGTTCTTTCCCGCTTCGCAACTGCCCGCCGCCGCGCGTGCCGCGACCCAGGTGTTGCCCCTCGCGCACGCCGTCGATCTGATTCGCCCGGCAATGCTCGGGCGGCCCGTCGAGGACGCGGTTTTGCACGTCGCGGTGCTGGCGGTGTATGCGGTGGGCGGGTTCGTCGTCTCGGCGGTGCTGTTCCGGCGCCGGATGATGAAGTAGCGCGGGGTTATTTCCAACACGGCGGCGGACGGCGCGCTCCTGTCGCCCGCCGCGAATGGACTGTTCTCAGTCCTCGTCGTCCGTCCACGGAATATCCACGTCGGAGATGAACGCGACCGTCGCGAACGGCCCGCCATCCTGGCGGCCGATCTTGCCGTCGGCGCGCTGCCATTCAACGCGAAACACCGTGCCTGGGTCGTCGGCGATCAGCCTGACCGTGCGAAGCTCATCGGGATCCGCCTCTTCGACAGGACCGTCGAGCGAGATCAGCAATTCCTGCGGCCATAGTCCGTCGGCGGGATCGTAAATCTTGTCGCCGTCGGGTATCAGCGTGAACGCCTCCACGCCGATCGTCGCGGAAGCGTCGACGATCATCTTGGCCAATGCACGCAGCAATGCGGTCGCGCGCGCCGAGTTCGCCTGACGAATTGCAAGGTCCCCGCGCGTCAGCGCCTGCTCGAGTTTTGGGTTTGTTTTTTGTTGCGCCATTCGATGTCCTGAGTCCTATCGCTCTGTTGTAGGCGGCACGCCGCATTGATCCGCCGCCGCTCGCCGTTTTTCGGGCTGAATCCTACCATTGGCGTGCATCCCGGCATGGCGATCCGCGCGGCCCGGTCCGACAGCCCGCCCCGTCCACCACAGTTTAGGTCGTGATTCGTGTTCCGGCTTGGGAGATTTGGTTTTGAAGCGCCGGTCGAGCGCGGCGCCTGCAGCAATTCCGATGGTTTGCCGCATGCTTCGCATCGTTTGAAACGGTGCTGGCGAGCTTGATTGCCGCCGTCTGTCCGAAGCCGTGTGCGGTGGCGCGCGAAGCGAAAGATTCGCCGAACGCGATGGCGTTGAAGCAAGGCGCAACCAACCCACGCAACCCCACGCCACATCACTATCCCGGCAACGAGGCCGGGGCACGTTCCGACGACGTTCAGGCGCGTCGCTCGAATCGATCACGAGGCAACGCGCCCAGGCCACTCCATCAAGGCGCCGGGTTCGGCTGCAACTCGTGCAGCGCATCGATTTCCGCGAGCGCCTCAACCGGAAGCTTGACGTCCGCGCTCGCGATGTTTTCCCTCAGCTGATCGAGCGACGTGGCGCCGATCAGATTGCTGGTCAAAAACGGCCGGCTGTTGACGAACGCGAGCGCGAATTGCGCGGGCGACAAGCCGTGACGTTTCGCCAGTTCCACATAACGCGTGGTCGCCTGGATCGATTGCGGCTTGCTGTAGCGTTGAAAGCGCTCGAACAGCGAGATGCGGGCGCCCGCCGGCCGCGCGCCGCCTTCATACTTGCCCGACAGCCAGCCGAAGGCCAGCGGCGAATAAGCGAGCAAGCCGATGTTGTCGCGATGCGCGTATTCGGAGAGCCCCACTTCGTAGGTGCGATTGAGCAGGCTGTACGGATTCTGGATGCTGACGATGCGCGGCAAGCCGAGCTTTTCGGCCGCGCGCAGAAACTGCGCGACGCCCCACGGCGTTTCATTCGACACGCCGATGTGCCGCACCTTGCCCGCCTTCACGAACTCGGCGAGCACCGACAACGTCTCTTCGATCGGCACCGTGTACGCGTCGTCGACCCAAGGGTACGCCGTGCGGCCGAACGTCATCGTGCTGCGATCCGGCCAGTGCAATTGATACAGATCGACGTAATCCGTTTGCAAGCGCGTGAGGCTGTCGTTCAGCGCTTCCGTCAGATTCTTACGGTCGAACTGATTGCCTTCGCCGCGAATATGTCGCGGGTTGTGCGGTTGACGCGCGGGGCCGGCGATCTTGGTGGCGAGCACGATCTTCTCGCGCGCGCCGCGATGCCGCCCGAGCCACGTGCCGATGAAGCGCTCCGTCGAGCCTTGCGTTTCGGCGCGCGGCGGCACCGGGTACATTTCAGCGGTGTCGATCAGGTTGACGCCGTGGTCGAGCGCATAGTCGATCTGCGCATGCGCTTCCTGCTCGGTGTTCTGCTCGCCCCATGTCATGGTGCCGAGGCCGATCAGGCTGACCTGCACGTCGGAGTCGCCGAGTCTGCGGTATTCCATCGAACTTGTCCTGTTGATTTGTATGAACGGAAAGCGCTGACGTTACCACGCCGGCGTCATGCGTGCAGCACGGCTAAAATGCCGTTCGAACAGCGCCAACCGGCTCTGTCGACTCAGCCGCGCTCAATAATTTTTGCGTCGATCTCCCCACGATGAATCCCGAACACCTCGAACTGCTGGTCACGCGCGTGATGCCTTACGGGAAGTACAAAGGCCGTGTGATCGCGGACCTGCCCGGCCACTATCTGAACTGGTTCGCGAGCCAGGGCTTTCCGCCGGGCGAAATCGGCCGGCTGCTCGCCTTGATGCACGAGATCGATCACAACGGTTTGTCGTCCCTCATCGAGCCTTTGCGCAAGCGCTGAGGCGAAGCTTTCGTCTGATGGGAACGTGACAGCGCGCCTAGGGTTGCGGCTCGAAAAATTTAACTAACTGTTACGACGCGGAGAACCGCTGAGGCGCGAAAAGTTCGCGGCCTTGCCTTGCTGTCATGGCGTTGAACCGGGGTGCAGCGATAGTGCACGCCCAATGACGCGCGACGGCGGTAACTTGCGGACACAACCGCCGCTGAACTCTCTTACGCACGATCTTTCTGATCCTTATCCACGAAGGAGAAGATCGTGAGCAAGCTGATTGCATCGACGGCTCTATTGGCTGTAGTGGCGAGTCTCGCGGGATGCGCGGTCGCGCCGGGATATGACTACGCCTACGGTCAATCCTATTACCCCGGCTACGGTTACGCATACGGGCCGCCGTACCAACCGGTGTACGGCACGATAGGCATCTGGGGCGGCTCGTCCTGCTGTTATTACCGCGGCGACGGTGGGCGCTGGCATGGCGGCCACGGTGGTGGCGGCTGGCACGGTGGGAACGGCTGGCACGGCGGTGGATATGGCGGCTCCCACGGCGGAAGTTCATGGAGCGGCGGCGGGCGTGGGGGTCGTTGGCATTGACGCGGCTGGGTCGCGCATCTGGGTCGCTCCGCCAGCGCGATAAACGGATCGGTAAGCGAGCCAGGACATCGGGTGCCTTGCGGTAAAATCGCATTTTGATTCAAGCCGCCTGGCCGCCATGTCTTCAGTTCAAACTCCCAGTCCGCGCCGCGTTTCGGTCGCACCCATGATGGACTGGACGGATCGTCACTGCCGCTCGCTGCATCGCATGATTTCGCGCCATACGTGGCTTTACACGGAGATGGTCACGACCGGTGCGCTGCTCCACGGCGACGTGCCGCGTCATCTGGCGTTTGCGCCGGAAGAAGCGCCGGTCGCGTTGCAACTCGGCGGCAGCGAGCCTGACGACCTCGCCCGTTCGGCCAAGCTGGGCGAGCAATGGGGCTACGACGAGATCAATCTGAACTGCGGCTGTCCGTCCGAGCGCGTGCAGCGCGGCGCGTTCGGCGCGTGTCTGATGAACGAGCCGCAACTCGTCGCCGACTGCGTGAAGGCAATGCGCGATGCCGTGTCGGTGCCGGTAACGGTCAAGCATCGGATCGGCGTCGACGCGGTCGAGGAGTATGGCTTCGTGCGCGATTTCGTCGGCACGATCGCGGACGCCGGCTGCAACGTCTTTGTCGTGCATGCGCGCAACGCGATTCTCAAGGGCTTGAGCCCCAAGGAGAACCGCGAGATCCCGCCGCTCAAATACGACTACGCGTATCGACTGAAGCGCGATTTCCCGCAGCTGGAGATCATCATCAACGGCGGCATCAAGACGCTCGACGAAGTGGAAACGCATCTTCAACACGTCGACGGCGTGATGCTTGGGCGCGAGGCTTATCACAATCCCTATGTGCTGGCCGACGTCGATGCACGCTTTTATGGCTCGGCGCAAACGCCGCTCACGCGCGAGCAGGTCGAAGCGAAGCTGATCGACTATTGCGCGGCTGAAATGGCGCGCGGCACGTATCTCGGTGCAATCACGCGCCACGCGCTCGGCCTCTATCGCGGCGAGGCGGGCGCACGCGGATGGCGTCGTGTGTTATCCGACAGCAAACGGCTGGCTGCACGCGACCTGTCGATTTTCGACGAGGCAAGACAGCATCTGCGCGAGCCAGTCGAAATTTTTGAATAAAGGACTAGGCAAGTCGGATTCTTGTTCGTATAATCTCGTTTCTTCGTCGGCGAGCCATGTTTTTTAGGCAAGCCAAGCAGATGTCAGTGGTGGCTGTAGCTCAGTTGGTAGAGTCCAGGATTGTGATTCCTGTTGTCGTGGGTTCGAGCCCCATCAGCCACCCCAAAGAATTCAGACGCTTCAAAAGTTAGACATTCAAAAGCCGTTCCGGAATATTCGGAACGGCTTTTTGTTTTCGGGAATCTACTCCGGCGCTTCCGCGGCTTTTGTGTTTCTGGTTTCGCCCGGCTCGCGAAGTGGCCTACCCTCACGTGTCGCCGGATACATCGTTTCGCGTCATATGTGAGGAGCGGGTGGCATGCGCCCACCCTAACGGATCACGGCTATATGCCCATTCGGCACTGATGCCGTGGTCGAGATCCAATGGTTCCACGGTAGTTTTCATCGCGCGGATTTCGTCCATCGTATAAGTGCAGTTCGCGGGGTCTCGCTTTTGAGGCGTGGCATCTCCGCACGCGTGCGTTGCGGAATCCGGCATGTCTTTCGCCATCTCAGCCATGCGTCGCCATGACCTGGCAATAAGACGCCGGTCACTTGACGGGCGCAGCGATACAAAGAACTCGAACGTGTACTTCTCCGTGTCGTGGAAGCGGTCGCACGCAAAATCGAGCAATCCGACATCCGCCATTTGCGCCATCAAACGGCCGAACGATTTTGGCGTAAAGACCCAACAGTGCACGTCATGGTATGTACCGTTATCGAGGACGTCCCGCGCTATCTTTACTGCATTCTCGAACGTCTGAAATTTTACGAGTTTGCTAGTTTCAATCTCCCCGTCCCATGCGGCGGCGCAGTCTAGCCGAACTGCGTTCAACAGGAAATCCAGCACGGAATGAGGCTGCGGAACACGGGCTCGCAACAGGAAGCTGTTCACGACATCCGCGAAGCGCGTTTCCTCGCGTAAATAATCGAACGTGAACCGCCTGTCTGGGATCATCAAACGGACTTCGCCGGTGTCTTTCAGAATGCTGCGAAGTTCGGCGAGCCACGTAATGAGGTCGGGCACGTGCTCAATGACGTGCGAGGCGATCACATAATCAACTTTTCGATGATCGACGGCGTCAGCCAGGGTGTTTTCGCCCCATATCGCGTCAACGCGGACGATATTTTCGACATTAACGTTGGGGTCCTGCCTGTATTTTTCGACGAGGCCCTCACGGTCGGTATAGTCGACGTAGAGGATATTCCCGTCATTTCGCTGGATGAACGGTTTGTCGAGCGCGCCGATTTCAATGCCCACCAATTTCGAAACATCGAGATTAAAAAGCAGTTTCTCCCGCCTCTGCATACCCGATCCCCTTAGATTTTGTTCTAGCGGCAAGTCTAGTTCACTGCGCGAAACCGCGCGCGACAAATGATGAGCGATTTCCGACTTTCAAGGCATCCACCAGGAAAATGGCGAAAAGCAGTGCGGCACATGAGTTGTGTGGTTTTTTATTTTTTATTGAGCGTTGCACCTGTTTAATCGTTTGTCACCGTCGCGCCGAAAAACGCAAACAGCGGAATTTCGCGAACGGCACTGTGAAAACCCGTCGACCCGTTTTTTATTGTTAGGTGATCCGGAATGACAGCCCGATATATGTCTTGGGCATCAGTAACGTTGGCGCGAAGTCCCTCCGATAAACCGCGCTCCCAATCTGGTTTTTCAGGTACGAAAAGCCTTGCCAACCGGGGTCGAAACGCCGCGCAGGCTTGTCGCCCCTGCGCCTGACAGATTATTCCAGTATCGAGAATAGTAATTTCAGATTATCGGCACAAATTTTCGATAGTAGGGGTATACACTGCTCCACATCGACGTTGCAGACACACCTCCCGGCCTCTGTCGCGACGTCTTCCTGAACTGAAGTCGAAACGTTATCGGAGTCATACCATGAAGACCAAGCTCATCGCCGCCCTGTTGGTTGCTGTTTCCGCCTCGATCGCCGCCCCCGCTTTCGCGAGCGGCTACGGCCCGGCGCCGTTCTACCGTCCGTCGGTCGGCGCACCGGCCTCGCAACAAGGCCAGAACGCGCAGACCGTTGCGGCCGAACGCGCTAACGCTGAATCCAATGCTTACGGCGGCGTGCAAAACGTGTCGTCGCAATCGGGTACGCGTGAACCGGTTTCGGGCCCGCAATCGGTGTTCTTCGGCCACTAAGCACGCCTGGCCGATCACTGCCCGCCACGGGCAGTGATTGAAGCGGGCGCCGCGCATGATGAATGCCGGCGCCCGCTTCCGTTTACGCGGCATTGCGCCCGCAACACCGGCGAGCGGCATCGTTACTACGCAGCCCGACTCCGTTCGTGGCGCTCTTGGCTACTCGCAGAACCTGATCCGGTTACCGAACGGATCGACCGTCTCCAGCACCCTTCCCCACGGCAGCGCCTCGACGCCCGGTTTCGCGTACTTGTAGTTCTTGCCCTGAAGTTCGGCATGCAACGCGTCGATGTCCTGCACGGGAACGAAAATCGTCGAACCCGGCGTCGCGTCGCCATGATGCTCGCTCAGATGCAGAACCAGGTCAGAGCGGCGCACCTGGGCGTAGAGCGGAAAATTGTCTTCGAACCGATGTTCCCATTCGACGGTGAAGCCGAGAAAGTCCACATAGAACTCTCTCGCTTTTGCCTCGGAGAAGATACGAATGATCGGGATGGCACGCGCGAGATGCACAGCGCTCTCCTGCAAATGACGACGAGACAGCCAGCTTAATCGAACGCGCCCGCGATTTCACGCACCCGTGCTCAGGTCGCGAGGCCCGCGTCGATCACTTCGCGCGCGGCCTGGAAGCCCGCTTCGGCGGCGGCGTGCTCGGTGGACCATAAGCTGTCGATATGGACGAGCCGCCAGTCGACCACCACCGCGTCGCCCCGCAGCACCCTGAAATGCGCCTTGACACCCGTGAGCACCTGCTCGACCGCGACCTCGATGTCGTAGTCCTGATAGCGCTCCTGGTAATCGCCCACGTCGATGCCTTTCGGCTCCATGCCCGCCTCCTTGTGATTGCAGGCGACGTGACGGCGGCCAAGCCCGTCCAGCCGGCGAGCGTACGGCTCGCGACTTGCGCCGGCCCGCGTCCGCTTATCGCCGACGGATCAATCGCAATCGCCTGACAGATACTGCCGGCCGTTGCAGGTGATCTCGACCTCGTCGTCGCCCGCCTCGGCGACCAGGCCGCTTGCCAGCAATTCCGCCTTGACCGACTGCGCGAACTTCGGCGCGTGCTGTCCGACGCCGACGTCGTTCAGGCGCCGCAACGCTTCGACCGCTTCAGGACTCAATGACTTCGACATGGCCGTCTCCGTCGACTTGTTCAATTCATCCTAGCAAGTTTCGAGGGCGTATGCAGGTGCGGATACGTCGACGCAGCGCGATGGGCATACGCATTGCGTGCCTGTTATCGCTTGGCCGGCGACGCGCTCCACGGCGTGTGTCCCGCGTTATGCCCTGCGTTTGATGCCGTGGGCGCATGAAAACCGCAGCGCGATGCGGCCCGCGCGAATTTTCCTCGCGAGCGCGAGTCGCACGAACGTGGCCGCGTCAAATCCAGCAGGCGGCATGGCAATGGAGGACGAAATGGAGCGAAGCAGATTGACAGCGCTGACCGCGGGCGTCGCACTCGCGGTGTTCGTAGCGAGCGGCGCGACGGCGTTCGCGCAAACGACGCAATCAAAGCAACCGACGCAAAGCGACACCGCCTCGATGGTGAAGCCGCCTGAATCGGCCTCGGGGTCGGGCGGTTCGAGCAATCCGGACAATATGCCGATCAAGCGTCCGCGCCATCCGACCAACGACAAAATGATGCACGAGCCGCCCGCCAGCGGCGCAAACGCGAAGTAGCGCCGGCGCGCGCGGGAGCGGCTTTCGTCAGCGGTTCTACAAACGTGCGATCGACACCTCCGTCGACTTCACCAGCGCGACCACTTCCGAGCCGACCTTGAGTTCGAGTTCGTCGATCGAGCGGGTGGTGATGACCGAGGTGACGATACCGAACGGCGTATCCACATCGACTTCGGACACCACCGGTCCGCGGATGATTTCCTTGACCTTGCCTTTGAACTGATTGCGTACGTTGATAGCGGAAATGCTCATATCGAGTGACTCCAGGAAAGCGATCGAAACGGTCGATCAAGGAAGGTCAGACGGCCCAACGGACGTCTGTCGGCCGCGTGAGACGGCCTTCGTTAACTGCGTCGTACGCACGATAAGACAGCGCGTCGTCGTTCGGCGCGGTCTTCAATACCCGTTGCAACACATGGTCTTCGAGCGCGGCGAAGCCCGCCGATGCGCTCGCCCGCGGACGCGCGAGCGGCACCGGCTGATCGAGCGCGATGCGCCCGTCTTCGATCAGCAAAATCCGGTCGCCGAGCGCCACCGCTTCATGCACGTCATGCGTCACCAGCAGCGCGGTGAATCGATGCTCACGCCACAAGCGTTCGATCAGCGCGTGCATTTCGATGCGCGTCAACGCGTCGAGCGCGCCGAGCGGCTCGTCGAGCAGCAGCAATTGCGGCCGATGCACGAGCGCCCGCGCCAACGCCACGCGCTGCCGCTGGCCGCCCGAAAGCCGCGCGGGCCAATCGTCGGCGCGTTCGAGCAAGCCGACTTCGGCGAGCACGGCGCGCGCGTCCTCACGCGCGCCGCGGCCGAGGCCGAGCATCACGTTTTGCAGCACGGTCTTCCAGGGCAACAGGCGCGCGTCCTGGAACATGATGCGCGTGTCGAGCGGACGGCCATCTTCAGTGCGCTTTTCCAGCACGCCCGAGGTGGACTTTTCCAGACCGGCGACGAGCCGCAGCAAGGTCGATTTCCCGCAGCCGCTGCGGCCGACGATCGCGACGAAACTGCCGCGCTCGATCGACAGATCCAGATCGGACAACACCTTGCGCTCGCCGTACTGCTTGCCGACGCCGCGCAATTGCACTGAATAGTCGGCGCGACGGCGCGCGTCGTCGCGCGCGAGCGCCCCCGCCGGGGGCAACCGGCCCGCGTGCTCGCGACCCTGCTTGAGATCGCGCACCTGATCCGCGCGCTCGAAGCTCGCGGCTTCGCCGGCGTCGTGATCGACGGTGCGCGGCTGTTCCAGTTCGGCTTCCAGATCACTGCCCGCGATGCCGCCGAACGACGCCGACAATGTCGTTGCGCTCATACTTTCGCTCCTCGTTGATAAGCCGGGTGCCAGCGCAGCGAGACGCGCTCGAGGCTCTTCGCCAGCACGTCGGCGAGCTTGCCGAGCGCCGCGTACAGCAGAATGCCGACCACCACCACATCGGTTTGCAGGAATTCGCGCGCGTTCATCGTCATGTAGCCGATGCCCGACTGCGCGGAGATGGTTTCCGCGACGATCAGCGTGACCCACATGAGCCCGAACGCGAAGCGCACGCCGACCAGAATCGACGGCAACGCGCCCGGCAGAATCACGTGCCGGTATAGCGCGAAACCTCTCACGCCGTAACTGCGCGCCATTTCGATCAGATTGGCGTCCACCGAACGGATGCCGTGAAAGGTGTTCACGTAGATCGGAAAGAACACGCCGAGCGCAACCAGGAACAGCTTGGCTTCTTCCTCGATGCCGAACCACAGAATCACGAGCGGAATCATCGCGAGCGCGGGGATGTTGCGCACCATCTGCACGGTCGAATCGAGCGCGATCTCGGCGGGCTTGAAGAGCCCCGTCGCGAGGCCGAGCACGAGTCCGATTCCGCCGCCGACCGCGAAGCCCGATACCGCGCGCCACGTGCTGACCTTCACGTCGGCCCACATTTCACCGGACTGAACCAACGACCACGCGGCCTTCACGACCGCGAGCGGTTCGGGCAGAACGCGTGTCGACAGAATCCCGCTGCGCGCGGCAAATTCCCACGCGAGCAGAATCGCGAGCGGCGCGAGCCAGGGCGCGAGATGCGCGCCGGCGCGGCGCAACACGTCGAGAATCCCGCGGGCATTCGCGGCCGAGCTTGGGTCCGCATTCGCACGCGCATTCGCGCCAACGCCGCCGCCTGCATCGGCATTCAAACTGGATTGAGCCATGATCACTTTCCTCATTGCTTATCGATGAGCATCGCCGCCGTCGGCGGCACGCGCGCTCAACTGGAACTCGCCGCCTTCGGCAGATAGTTGTTGCCGACGATCTCGCCGAACGGCCCCGACAGCGGTCCATTCGAAGTCTTGCTTTGCCGGTTCGGCAGCAGCGGAAACACCAGCTCGGCGAAGCGATACGACTCTTCCAGATGCGGATAGCCCGACAGAATGAACGTCTCGATGCCGAGGTCCGCGTATTCCTTCATGCGCGCGGCCACCTGCTCGGGATTGCCGACCAGCGCCGTGCCCGCGCCGCCGCGCACCAGCCCCACGCCCGCCCACAGATTCGGATACACCTCCAGTTCGGCGCGCCCGCCGCGCTTGCCGCCGTGCAACGCGGCCATGCGGCGCTGCCCTTCGGAATCCATCTTCGAGAACGAGGCCTGCGCGCGTGCGATGGTGTCGTCGTCGAGCTTGCTGATCAGTTGGTCCGCGGCGGCCCACGCTTCTTCCTCGGTCTCGCGCACGATCACGTGCAGACGAATCCCGAACCGGATCGTGCGGCCGCGTGCCGCGGCGCGCGCGCGAATGTCGGCGATTTTCCTCGCGACGGCCGCGGGCGGTTCGCCCCACGTCAGATAGGTATCGATATGGTCGCCCGCGATGTCGTGCGCCGCCGCCGACGAACCGCCGAACCACAGCGGCGGATGCGGCTTCTGCACCGGCGGATACAACGCCTTGCCGCCCTTCGAGCTCAGATGCTTGCCGTCGAACGCGATCGCGTCGTTGGTATGCGAAGCGGCAAGCAGCTTGCGCCAGATGTGCAGGAATTCGTCGGTGATTTCATAGCGCGTGTCGTGATCGACGAACACGCCGTCGCCTTCCAGTTCCGCCGCATCGCCGCCGGTCACGACGTTGATCAGCAGACGCCCGTTCGACAACCGGTCGAAGGTCGCCGCCATGCGCGCGGCGAGACCCGGCGACGAAAGGCCCGGACGGATCGCCACCAGGAACTTCAGGCGTTGGGTCGCGGCGATCAGGCTCGACGCGACGACCCATGCGTCCTCGCACGAGCGGCCCGTCGGCAGAAGCACGCCTTCGTAGCCGAGCGTATCGGCGGCGATCGCGATCTGCCGGAAGTAGTCGTAATCGGCTGCGCGTGCGCCTTGGGACGTACCGAGATAGCGACTGTCGCCGTGAGTCGGAATGAACCAGAACACATTCATTTGCTGCTCCTGCCTGTTCGAAACTGCGTTGATTGGAGACGGTGCGTGAAGCGCCCGCGCACACGCCGGCCGCGCGCATCCCGCCGGCGCGCGGCCGGGTGAAGCAGGCGCAAAGGAGACGGAAGTGCCGCGCCTGGCGCGGCTTGGCGGCTTGGTATTGCGGCTTAGTATCGGCGGCGCGACCGCGAACGCGCGTGCGCCGTGGCGCGGCTGAAGATCGGCATCAGACAGGACATCGCGACGGCTTCCCTCGACAGAGACGTGCGCGTCATGCGCGCGATTAAACGGGCGACGGCGGCAAACGCCGTCTGCATGGAGAAACAGTCTATGGATCGGGCCGCGGCTTTTGAACGATTTTTTTTAGCTTAGGTTTTCCACTTCCGTGATTAGCCCGACGCTAAAGCATACGGATGTTGCGCTCGATGCACGCGGGAAAGCGGGTACCCATAGATATAATGGCGCACGTTTCCAATAATCCGGTACAGGCCATGCGAACCGCACCGCTTGTACCCTGGCGGTGCAATGCATGCAAAAACTCATCCTGCCGTTCGTCGCCGGTTTTCTGGCATCCCTCTTCTTTCATGAATCGACGCTGGCGCTGCTGCACGCAGCCGGGCTGATCGATCCGACCGGGTTTTCGACCGCGCCGTTTTTGCCGCTCGGTTTGCCCGAATTCATCGCCAACGCGATCTGGAGCGCGTTCTGGGCCGTGCTGATGGCGTGGCTCTTGCGCATCGCGCCGGAGAGGCGCGCGCCGTGGGTGCCGGCCTTCGTGTTCGGCGGCGTCGCGCTGACGGCGGCGAGCGTGTTCGTGGTCGATCCGCTGCGCGGCATCTGGCCGAGCGGCAACATGCTGCCGCGCCTCGCGGTGGGTTTCGCGGCGAATGCGATGTGGGGCTGGGGCGCGCTGGTGTTCATGCGCGCGTTCATGGCAAGCGAGTACGACGACTGAGCGGGCCGAGCGGACCGAACGTCAATGTCGAAATAACGCCGAAATAACGCCGAAACCTAACCGCGCAATTCGCGCAGCGGATGTTCGTTGGCCGGCCACGGGCTTTCGAACATTTTCTCCACCTCGGCGGCGCTCACGTCTTCGATACGATCGAAACGCCAACGCGGCGCGTTGTCCTTGTCGATGATGCGCGCGCGAATCCCTTCGATCGTATCGCCATGCAAGAAGCATGAGCGCGTCAGATCGAGATCGCCGCGCAGCACGTCGGCCATCGAACCCTCGGCGCGCGTCACCACTTCCAGCGATACCGCCATCGACAACGGCGAGCGTTCGCGCAACACGGCGATCGTTTGCTCGGCCCATTCGGCGGCATCGGGATCGGCGTCGCCATCGCGCGCCCGTTCGAGCGAAGCGAGAATCCGCGCGAGTTCGGGCAACGCGAAATGCCGGTCGATCAACGCGCGCGCGTTGGCGAGCGGCGACGCGTCGGGCTCCGGCACGACCCGATGCGCGGACGTCTCGCGCTCGACGCACGCCACCACGTCCGCGCCTCGCTCGAACAGTTCGCCGCGCAAGGTGTCGACTAGCGCGGGCAACGCCGCGTCCTCGATGTAGGTGTCGGCGAGACCCGCATAAAGCGCGTCGGCCGCGCCGATCGCCTCGCCGGTTACCGCGAGATAACGGCCGATCGCACCCGGCGTGCGGGCCAGAAACCAGCTCGCGCCGACATCGGGAAAGAGCCCGATGCGGGTCTCGGGCATCGCCATCTTCGTCGAATCGGTGACGACGCGCAGGCCGCCCGTGCGGTGCGCGCCTTGAGAAATGCCCATGCCGCCGCCCATCACGACGCCGTTCATCAACGCGATATACGGCTTCGGATACGTGAAAATCGCGTGATTCAGCCGGTATTCCTCGATGAAAAACGTGTCGCGCGGGTCCTGCTCGCCGCGCTGCGCCGACTCGTACAGGAAGCGCACGTCGCCGCCCGCGCAGAACGCGCGCGGGTGCTGGCTGCGCACCACCACGGCGAGCACGTCGGGATCCTCGCGCCATTGGTTGAGCGCCGCGTGCATCGCGCGAATCATGCCGGTGGAGAGCGCGTTGAGCGCCTTCGGCCTCTCCAGTTCGATGAAGCCGATGCGGTTGGCTACGTAAGTCGCGATTTCGTCGCTGACGGCGGGCGAGGTGGAAATGGACATGGAGTGCTAGGCGGGCTGGCGCGAAGTGAATTGGGATTGAACGTTATCACGCACTCGATGATTTGACCTTGGCGGCGGGTTCGGCGGCCTGGCGGTTATGCGGTTATGCCGTTCTGCAGCCGTCCCGATGTCGGTTCTTGCCGGCGTTCCGGCGGACTTTGGATCGACGGCTAGGTCAGCGGAGCGTTGCCCGTGCGCCGCCCGTTTGCTCGGCCGACATGCTTGCTGCCAACGACCTGCCAACAACGTCCCACCAGGCGTTGGATGCGACGCATGAAATCGCATCGGGCCCGCTCAACCCGCCGCGTTACCCGGCGGAAAGTGGCCGCTCTTGAGCAGCACGGGCGTGCCGTTGCTGATCTGCAAGTGCTCGCGCGCCACTGCCTCGATACGCCGACGCCCGGCGTCGAACGCACGCATCCAGCCTTCGGGATCCTCGGAGTAGGCGCCGAAGTGATCTTCGAGCGCTTCGACCGAAATGGCGCACGGCACCGTTTCGCCGTCCACCAGCGCGGGAAACACAACGGTCAGATTGGAGTCGCGGTAAGCAGGTGCGTCCGCGGGAAACCGAATTTCCATGGTCGCCTCATCAGAAGTATCCGGCAGGAAACCGGCGCCGGCGAGAACCGGCCGGCTCCGGACAACCCCGATATGGTACTCGCGCGGCCGGACCTAGGTCCAGCCTGGCGGGGCGTCCTGCTCGACCTCACGCGCCGCCATCAATGGCCTCCGAGCAGACGGTCGACGTAATCGCGCGCGGCCTGTTCGACGAACGCAAGCGCTTCTTCCTCGCTGCCGAAGCGCTGTGCGTCGCCGAGTTCGAGCAGGGTTTCGATGCGATGCGGATCGTCCGGACCGAGTTCGGCGAGACTCACCGTGCCGACGTAGGTGCCGCTCCTGGCGGCGCCCTTTGCGTCAACGCCGACGCCGGCGCCCGTGGCCGGCGCGTCGGCCGCGGGCACGAGACGCGCGGCGGCGCTGATGTAGTAGCCGCGATAAGGGCCACTGACCCGTTCAGCCATGTTCGCTCTCCTCGTTGTGTGTATCGCTTTGTGTGTGATAAGCGGACGCTGCCGCCGTAGCGCATCGAGCCCGCGTGAATCTGAACGGGCCGTTGCATGCATGCGCTCGCGGCAGGTCAATCAGTAAGGCGCGCCTCAAGGCGATAAGTTCTGCGGCCTGCATGCGGTGACGGCGTCAGCAAGCCGACGACCCGTTGCGAGCGGCGCGAGACGCCGATTCGCACTTGTTCGGCATGCGCCGGTCGAACGGACTGTCGGCATGGTCCATGCTGAAGCAGTCACCCGGTTTCGAGTCCAGCGAGCGCAATATGGGAAAATATTTTCTGCGGAACCACGAATTACCGGAGCAGGAGGCGGCGAACGCATGGTTTGCTTATGCGGAAAGCCACGGCATCGACATGTCGAAAGCCATCGGCATCTGGAAAGACGCCGCCACCGAAAACGGCACGTAAAGCCGTCGACTGGTCGGCGCGGCGGGCACCACGATCGACATGCCCTAGCCGGGCAGGCGCACTCTCTGTGTACCTGGCGGGCCGCGATCTCTCTTTGAAAGGAAAACATCACGATGCATTTCATGACGCACTTGGGCCTCGTTGTCCGCGCCGGCCGCTTGCAGCGACTGCGAGCCAGCGTAGCGCTCGCTCGGGTCCGCCGGGCGTCCCGGTTTGCCGCCCTGCCCGCCGCTGTTTTGCTGGCAACGGGGCTTGGCGGCTGCGCATCGTCGAACACCACTTCGCTGATCAACCTGCCGAACGGCCAGACAGGATTCGCCGTGAACTGCAGCGGCGCCGACGCCGCTTCCAGCTGGGCCTCGTGCTACGTGCAAGCCGGCAACGCCTGCGGCGCGACCGGCTACGACATCGTGTCGAAAGACAACGACGAAGGCGGCATGGCGGGCGGCAGCATCACGAACGTCGTGTCGGCCAACGTGAAGAACCGTTCGATGATCGTGCGCTGCAAATAACGCCGGGCGCGTTCATGCAGGCTCATGCAGGCGACGATTCAATGCGCCTGCATCTTTGAAAACATGTTCAGCACCGCGACGCCCGAAATGATCAGTCCGAGTCCGATCACGGCCGGCACGTCGGGCACCTGGCGATACAGCAGCAGCGCGACCAGTGTTATCAGCACGATGCCGGCGCCCGACCACACCGCGTAGACGATGCCGACCGGAATGCTCTTGAGCGTGAGCGACAGGCAATAGAACGCGACGCCGTAGCCGAGCACGACCACCGCCGACGGCACGAACCGCGAGAAGCCCTCCGACGCCCGCATCGCCGAGGTCGCAATCACTTCGGCAACAATGGCGATGCCGAGCAACGCATAAGGAGGCACGCGCATCGCCTCAGGCCTTTGCAAGCGCGAGCTTGCCGTAGTCGAGGCCGAGGTGCGCGCACAGCGCTTCCACCACCAGTTCGTGATCGGCCCGCTGCGGCAGACCGGACACCGTGATCGAGCCGATCACGCCGGCGCCCGCCACCGTCAAGGGAAACGCGCCGCCGTGCGACGCGTATTCGGTGGCCGGCAAGCCGTGCTTGTCGGCGAGCGTGCTGCCCGCCAGTTGCATCTTCAGGCCGATCGCGTACGAACTGCGCCGGAAATGCGCGACCGTGTTGCCCTTGCGGCGCGCCCAGTCGACGTTGTCCGGCGTCGCGCCGTCGAGCAGACTGAAGAACAGCGGCTGACCGAAGGTGCGCACGTCGATGGCGGCCGCGATGCCGCGCGCCTTGGCGACTTCGTGCAGATAGGCGCCGACCTGCCATGCCCGGTCGGCGTCGAATCGTGGGAACACCAGCGCGTGTTCCTGAGCGGTAATCACCTGCAGATCGTGAGCGATGTCCATGAGGTTCGAGCAAGGAAAGAGTTGGAGCGTGCGCCGGCAATGAAGGCCTGGGGGCGCCGCGCGAAAGAGAACCCGATTCTAGCGCAGCCCCTTGCGACGGCCTGCCCGCATGCGACGCCCGCCGTGCGCGCCGCGACTTCGAAGCGCGACGCAGACTGACCGCCAGCGGTGCGCACTCACGATTGAAGCCGGCTCTTAAATAGCTATTGCACGGCCATCCGCATTGTTCTATAATCTTTTCTTCGACGGACGCGGGGTGGAGCAGTCTGGCAGCTCGTCGGGCTCATAACCCGAAGGTCGTAGGTTCAAATCCTACCCCCGCAACCAAGTGTCTCGAAACGTCGAAAACAACATTGAAGGCTTGCCCAACCGGCAGGCCTTTTTTGTTTTCCGCCGCCATTTCGCCGCGTTTCGTCGCGATGTTTCTTCACGGTGCCGCGCTCGCCACCGCATCGCCAACCCGGCCATCGCCGAGGTCAGAAAACCCCCGTCCCGGTGATAAACTCCTATCACCCTTTCTCGTCCCCTTCCTATGAAATTCTGTTCTGTCTGCGGCCAGGGCGTCAGCCTGAGCATTCCGCCGGGCGACAACCGCGAGCGCTTCGTCTGCGGCGGTTGCGGCACGGTGCACTATCAGAATCCGCGCAACGTGGTCGGCACCGTCCCGGTGTGGGACGACAAGGTGCTGCTGTGCCGTCGCGCGATCGAACCGCGCTACGGCTACTGGACGCTGCCGGCAGGCTTCATGGAAATGGGTGAAACCACGGCCGAGGCCGCCTCGCGCGAAACGCTGGAAGAAGCCGGCGCGCGCGTCGAGGTGCAGAACCTGTTCTCGCTGCTGAACGTGCCGCACGTGCATCAGGTGCATCTGTTCTACATGGCGCGGCTGCTCGACCTCGACATCGCCGCCGGCGAGGAAAGTCTCGAAGTGCAACTCTTCGAGGAACACGAAATTCCGTGGGACGAGATCGCCTTCCCCACCGTCGGCCAGACCCTGCGTTTCTTCTTCGCCGACCGCGCCGCCGGCAGCTTCGGCCTGCACACGGGCGACATCTTCCGCTCGCTGCGCGAAGGTTGAGCGGCGCGCATGGTTCCCTGGCTCGGACCTGACGATCCGTTCCCGCCCGTCGAGCGTGCGCTCGGCGCGTCGAGCGGCGCACCGGGCCTGCTTGCCGCGAGCGGCGACCTGCTGCCGTCGCGCCTCATCGACGCCTACCGGCGCGGCATCTTCCCTTGGTACTCCGACGGTCAACCCGTGTTGTGGTGGAGCCCCGATCCCCGCATGGTGCTCGTCCCCGCCGAATTCAAGGTATCGCCGTCGCTGCGCAAGACGCTCAGGCGGGTGTTGCGCGACGACGCCTGGGAGATTCGCGTCGACCATGATTTCGCCGCCGTCATGCGCGCGTGCGCGCAGGCGCCGCGACGCGGACAGCGCGGCACCTGGATCACCGCGGACGTGGTCGAGGCGTATTCGTCGCTGCATCGGATCGGTGATGCGCACAGCATCGAAACGTGGTTCGAGGGCAAGCGCGTGGGCGGTTTGTATGGCGTGTCGTTCGGCAAGATGTTCTTCGGCGAATCGATGTTCGCGGACGTCACCGATGCGTCGAAAATGGCGCTGGCCGCGCTTGTCGGGCACTTGCGCCGTCACGAAATAGAAATGATAGACTGCCAGCAGAACACGTCGCATCTGGCGTCGCTCGGCGGTCGCGAGATAGCGCGCAAGGCGTTCATCGCGCATGTTCGCGCGGCTGTTGAGGCACCGCCGATTCCATGGCGTTTCGACAAGACCGCGCTGCTCGATGTGCTCGCGCGAGCGGCGTAGGAAGATCAGGCCGAATCCGGATTCGCCGCCCATCGAGCCGCGGATCACGAGCCGCGGGTCGTCAACCGCAAGGCGCCGGGTTTGCATCACAGAGACGCTTCGAGAGCTGCCAACGTGACTCATCCCAACGAGCTGCCTCTTTCCCCGCTTTCGGCGCTGCAATTTTATGCAACGGCGCCTTATCCCTGCAGTTATCTGGATGGGCGCATCGCGCGCTCGCAAGTCGCCACGCCCAGTCACCTGATCAACTCCGACGTCTACACCGACCTCGTCAAGGCGGGCTTCCGCCGCTCGGGCGTGTTCACCTACCGCCCCTATTGCGACGGTTGCCGCGCATGCGTGCCGGTGCGCGTGCCGGTCGGCCGGTTCGAGCCGAACCGCACGCAACGGCGGGTCTGGAAAAAGCATGGCGAGATGGTCGCCACCGTGGCGCCGCTCCATTACGACGAAGAGCATTACGCGCTCTATATGCGCTATCAGTCGGCGCGGCATGCGGGCGGCGGCATGGATCGCGACAGCCGCGATCAATACGAGCAGTTCCTGCTGCAAAGCCGGATCAACTCGCGGCTGGTCGAATTCCGCGAGCCGTTGCCGAATCAACCGGACGCGCCCGGCATCCTGCGCATGATCAGCATGATCGACATTCTCGGCGACGGACTCTCGTCCGTGTACACGTTCTTCGAGCCGGGACTGCCGCACACCAGCTTCGGCACCTACAACATCTACTGGCAGATCGAGCAGGCGCGCAGCCTGAAGCTGCCCTACGTGTACCTCGGCTACTGGATTCGCGAGAGTCCGAAGATGGCGTACAAAGCGAATTTCCGGCCGCTCGAAGGCTTGATCGACGGCGCGTGGCGAGTGCTCGATCCGAACGGCGTCGATCTGCCGCCGGTCGATCTGGCGATTCACGGCAGGCGCGGCGGACCGCTCAGGCCTTGACCATCTGGTGGCACGCCGGGCTCGCGAGTACGTTCGCAAGCCGCCCGGCCCCTGCGCCATGCGAGCGACGGCTATCGCACTACTTTCGCCACCCACCGGCCAGGCAATGAAACGGCGCATGCCCGCTTTCCAACGCGTCTCCCTGAAACCCCAAAGCCGGTAAAATAGCGGGTTCCCATTTTCTGGCCGCCCGGCTTCGTCCCGTGTTCAGCTCCCTCTACCCGCTCGTACGCGCCCAACTCTTTCGCATGGACGCGGAAGACGCACATCACCTCACCTTGCGCATGCTCGGCGCGGCCGGCCGCGCCGGCCTCGCCGGCGTGCTCGCGCCGCACGTGCCGGATGCGCCGCGCACCGTGATGGGCCTGACGTTCCGCAATCCGGTCGGGCTCGCCGCGGGGCTCGACAAGGACGGCGCGTGCATCGACGGTCTGGCCGCGCTCGGCTTCGGCTTCATCGAGGTCGGCACGGTGACGCCGCGCGCGCAGCCGGGCAATCCGCGTCCGCGCATGTTCCGTCTGCCGCAGGCGAACGCCGTGATCAACCGGATGGGCTTTAACAACGCGGGCGTCGACCAGTTCGTGAAGAACGTGCAGGCCGCGCGCTATCGCGGCATTCTCGGGCTGAACATCGGCAAGAACGCCGACACGCCGATCGAGCGCGCCGCCGACGACTATCTGTACTGCCTCGAACGCGTGTACCCGTTCGCGAGCTACGTGACGGTCAACATCTCGTCGCCGAACACGAAGAACCTGCGCCAGTTGCAAGGCGCGGGCGAACTCGACGCGCTGCTCGCGGCGCTCAAGGACAAGCAGCAGCGTCTCGCCGACATGCACGGCAAGCTCGTGCCGCTCGCGCTGAAGATCGCGCCGGACCTCGACGACGAACAGGTGAAGTCGATCGCCGACACGCTCTTGCGCCACCGCTTCGAAGGCGTGATCGCGACCAACACCACGCTCTCGCGCACGGCGGTCGCCGGCATGCAATACGGCGACGAGGCCGGCGGCCTGTCGGGCAAGCCGGTGTTCGACGCGTCGAATGAAGTGATCCGCAAGCTGCGCGCCGAACTCGGCGAGACCGTGCCGATCATCGGCGTCGGCGGGATTTTCTCAGGCGACGACGCGCGCGCGAAGATCGCGGCGGGCGCCTCGCTGGTGCAGCTCTATACCGGCTTCATCTATCGCGGGCCGGCGCTGGTGGGCGAATGCGTGCGGGCGCTGCGTCAGTAATATAGGCATGAACAAACGGTATTTTGGTTTCGATAGTCTGCTTTGTTAAGCTTTCGTCTGCTAAAACGCCAGGCGAACAAAAAAGGAACACGATGAAATTTGGCTTGCTGAAAAAGGTTGTCGTCGCCGGTCTGATCGGCGCGTCGTTCACCGCCGTTACTTCCGTCACCGCGCACGCGGAGGATCTGTTCGATCAGGTCAAGCAACGCGGCACGCTGCGCGTCGGTCTCGAGGGCACCTTCCCGCCGTTCAATTCAAAGGCGCCGTCGGGCGAACTGGTCGGCTACGACGTCGACATCGCCAGGGCGGTGGCGGCGAAACTCGGCGTGAAACCGGAATTCGTCACGACCGAATGGAGCGGCATCATCGCCGGTCTGCAGGCGGGCAAGTTCGACGTGATCGTCAACCAGGTCGGCATTACCGACCCGCGCAAGCAGGCGCTCGACTTTTCGCCGGCCTACACGTACTCGGCCGCGCAACTGATCCAGCGCAAGGACGACTCGCGCCAGTTCAAATCGCTCGACGAACTGAAGGGCAAGAAGCTCGGCGTCGGTCTGGGCACCAACTACATGGACATGGCGAAGTCGGTGCCGGGCATCGACGTGAAGACGTATCCGGGCGCGCCCGAATACCTGCGTGATCTGGCCGCCGGCCGGCTGGACGCGGCGCTCAACGACCGCCTGATGCTCGCGTATCTGCTGAAGAACTCGCAACTGCCGCTGCGCACGGGCGCAACCGTCGGCGCGGGCAACCCGTCGGGCATTCCGTTCAAAAAGGGCAATCCGAAGTTCGCCAAGGCGATCGACGAAGCAATGATCCAGCTCGAAGCGGACGGCACGTTCTCGAAGATCTCGGACAAGTGGTTCGGCATCGACGTCAGCAAGCCGATCAAGTAACGGGCGCGAGGTAAACCGAAGGGCGGCATCGGCGATGGTGCCGCCCTTCGCTTTTGTGTCGCGCGGTTTTGCTTGCGGTCCACGTTGCGCGTCAACGGCGCTTCGCTCTCCGCCCCGCCCTCCGCCCCGCCCCCCGCTCAAGTTTATGATGTGCGCTTTGCGCGCCAACCCGACTTCCGCTCATGTCCATCACTTCCCTGCTGGTCCAATCGCTTCCCGTGCTCGCGCAGGGCGCTATCCTGACGGTCAAGTTCGCGGTTCTGTCGATGTTCTTCGGCCTGCTTGCCGGCGCCGTGCTCGCCTTGATGGGCGTGAGCCACAACCGCGTGCTCAACTGGCTCGCGCGCCTCTACGTGAGCGTGATGCGCGGCACGCCGCTGCTCGTGCAGATCTTCGTGATCTATTACGGCTTGCCGAGTTTCGGCATTTCACTCGACCCCACGCCGGCCGGCGTGATCGCATTGTCGGCGAACGTGGCGGCGTATCTGTCGGAGAGCATGCGCGGCGCGATCCTCGGCATTCACAACGGCCAGTGGCTCGCCGCCTACAGCCTCGGACTCTCGCGCCGTCAGACGCTGCGCTATGTGGTCGCGCCGCAAGCCTTGCGCATTGCCGTGCCGAGTTTGTCGAACAGCTTGATCAGCCTGATCAAGGACACCTCGCTGGTATCGGTGATTACCGTGACCGAACTGCTGCGCAGCGCGCAGGAAATCATTGCGTCGACCTATCAGCCGCTGCCGCTGTATCTCGCGGCCGCCGCGATTTATTGGGTGTTGTGCCAGCTGCTCGAATGGGTGCAGCGCTGGTACGAGCGGCGCCTCGCGCTGCCCTCGCGCCACTGAGCAACGCTGGCGTCGGCTAGCGGCTCACTCATGCTTCGCTAACGGCTCGCCATGGGCGACACCGGGTCCAGCGGCGCGCCGAAGCGCTCGAAGCGCGGCGCGTAGTAGCGATCCGGGTCGAGCGAGAACGCCACGCGGCGCGTGCGGCCCATCAACTCCTTGCGCGGAAAGAAACCGAAGTAACGCGAATCGGCGCTGTTGTCGCGATTGTCGCCGAGCATCAGATATTCGCCCGGCGGCACGATCACCGGCCCGAACGAGTCACGCGGACTCGGCGCATTCGGCGCGAGCCGCACGGTATGCGCGACGCCCTCGAAGCGTTCGGTCAGATAGTCGCCGGGCGAAGCGGTGTCGCCAGGCAGCGGCTTTAGTTTCAGCGGCTGATAATCGGCGCGCACGCCGTTCACATACAGCACGTTGTCGCGCATCGCGACGCTGTCGCCGGGCAAGCCGATCAGCCGCTTGACGATCAAGTCATGCGCCACCGACGAATCGATCGTGACGATATCGCCGCGCTGCGGCTCGTGCAGATGCGCGATCGCGATATGCGTGAGCGGCACGCGCAGATCGTAGGCCATCTTGTCGACGAAGATCCGGTCGCCTTCGCGGATCGTCGGCAGCATCGAGCCGCTCGGCACGCTATTCCAGTCGGCCACGGCGCTGCGAAACAGCACCATCAGGAAGAGAAACGCGACAAGACTCTTGTTGTCGCGCCAAAGTTTTCCGAGCATGCGCATCGTGGACGGCTCCCATGGAAGAGGTTCGAAAGCTGCGGACATGCGGACGATTCTTGCGCCTTGCATGCGCGCGCAAATCGTACCACCGCTAACCTTCACTTGCCCTTCACTTGCCCTTAACGCGCCCCTCACTCTCCCGCGAACCTGAGCCCCAGCGCGGCGCGCGCGGCATCGGCCATGGCGATCATCCGCAGCGAGGTGGCATGCGGCATCACCGGACTCTCCAGTTGCCCGGCACGAATCAGCTCGCAGAAATGCGCGGTCTCATAGTTCAGGCCGCCGCCTTCGAACGGCTCGTCGAGTTCGACCACATGAGCGTCGGCGTAACGGATCGTCGCGCGCGACGGATTCCACCAGGGCTCGTGAATCGTCACATGCCCGCCTTTCGCCATCAACAGCGCATCGCCCTTGCCGTGCAGATCGAGGCCGCAGAACAGTTGCGCGATGCCGCGCTCATGCCGGCTGTTCAGGCTCGCGAACGTATCGACGCCGGTCGGGCCGAGCCGTCCGAGCGTCTGCACCTCATGAGGCACGCCGAGCCAGTCGACGGCGAGAAACATTTCGTAGACGCCGATGTCGAGCAGCGCGCCGCCCGCATGCTCGAACGACAGCGACGGATGATCGTCCGGCACGCCCGGCACCGAACAGCCGGCGCGCACGAGCCCCACCTCGCCGATCGGTTCGGCGGCGAGCTGCGCGCGCAGCTTTTGGTAGAGCGGATAGAACGGCGGCTTCATGGCTTCCATGAAGAGCCGTTGCGCGGCGCGCGCGGCATCGAGCACGCGTTCGAGTTGCGGCTGATTGATGGCGGCGGGTTTCTCGCACAGCACATGCAGGCCCGCTTCGAGCGCGGCGACCGCGTAGTCGGCGTGGCTGTCCTGGATGGTGGCGATATAGAGCGCGTCGATACCGCTCGCGAGCAGCGCGTCGAAACTCGCGCACGCCTCGCCGCCGAATTCCGCGGCGAAGGTTGCGGCCGGTTCGGCTCGGCGCGACCACAGCGCGGTGAGCGACGCCTGCGGCACATGAGCGAGGCTTTGAGCAAAACGGCGGGCAATGCGGCCCGTGCCGACGATTCCCCAGCGAATCACGTCGTTCGCGAGGGTTTCCTGCGGTGGGTTTGTCATCGTTCCTTCGAATCCGTGCAGTTCAGAACAGGCGCTATTGTCGCGCACGTTGCCCACGTCGCGCACTTTCGCGCGCGCCCATGAGCGCACCGTCCGTCATGCAAGGTCTCTTAGGAAAGAAGCCGGCGTGCCGCGGCGTTCAGCCACGCACCGGCGGTGGTTCGGAAAGCGTGCTGCCCATCTCTTCCGCGGTGTGGTCGATCATGGCGAGCGACGCGGCTTCCGCTGCTTTGGGATCGCGCCGTTCGATCGCCTCGACCACGCGTTGACGCGCACTCACCGCGCCCTCCCATGCGCCTTCCTTCTGGTTGACGATCGGATTGACCGTCGACAGCGCGCCGCGAATGATCGCGGCCATCTGCTTGAAGAACTGATTGCCGCTCGCGATCACGATGCGGGTGTGGAACAGCTCGTCGGCTTCCTGATAGCCGGGCTCGTTCGGGCGGATCGCGCGGAACGCCTCGAACGCCTCGCGCAGCGCCGCGATGTCCGCCGCGCTGCCGCGCGCGGCCGCCTGCGCCGACGCACGCGGTTCGATCAGGCTGCGAAACTCGATCACGTCGCGCACGAACAGCGGATCGGGCTTCGCGCGAAAACGCCAGCTCACGACGTCCTCGTCGATCATGCGCCAGTCGCTCATCGGCCGGATGCGCGTGCCGATCTTCGGCCGCACGTCCAGCATGTCGCGCGCGAGCAGCATCGACAGCGCCTCGCGCATGACGGTGCGGCTGACGTCGAACTCCTTCGACAGCACATCCTGCGGCGGCAGAATGGCGCCGTATTTCTCCTCGACGATCCCTGTGACGAGTCCATCCATCACCTTGCTGACCAACGATCGATCCTTGTTTGCCTGATCCATGACGACTCTCCCCGAAGCGGTGTTGATCCCCGCGTAGCCTGTTGATAAAACGGCCCTTATGTTTCTTCTATATCGACATCGTTATGCTCTTTCGATACGTTGCTAGCTTCAAAACGGTTGCGCCAGTTGGGGGACTTCCTGACAGGGTTATCCCTCTGAAGAATTGTTTCTTCTGTGTAACGCCGGACCTTTTGACGGACCTTAAGCTTGCGTGTCAAGCGTGCCTGCTTCGAACTACTTGCATCGTGCGAAGACGCACGCAATCGGATGAATTGTCTGACCCATGAGCGAATGGCGGCTAGGGGCAGGCCGAAAAAGACTTACGGATCGGACAGCGCGCGGCGCTGAGTTCTGTCGATCCCCATGATTCAGATCGTGTGGTGGAAGGTGCGATCGGCCTTCGCCCCATCACAACAGTTCGACGGTGTCGATGTCCGCCGCGCTGCCGCGCTCGCGCGGCCGCATGCCGAAGCGCAGCGGGTTGCCGCGCAACTGGCGCGTCAGAACGATGAACGGCACGCCATGCGCGAGGTACGGCCCCTCGGTCTTGCGAAAGCCGAATTGCTCGTAGAAGTCGCGCAAGCCGAGCGGCGCCTTCACGCGCGCGGCGTGGCCGGGCCAACGCTCGGCGATCGTCTGCAGCACGCGCTCCATCAGCCGTTCGGCGGTGCCGTCGCCACGCCGCAGCGGGCTCGTGAGTACCTTGTCGATGGTGATGTCCGGATCTTCGGCGTCGCCTGGTTGCAGGCGTGCATAGGCGAGGATCGGCATCGACCGCGTCATGTCGTCCGCCGCGAACACATGCAACGCGTGTTCGTCACGAGCGTCCGCGTCGAGACAAACGTGCGCCTGTTCGACGACGAACACCGCGCTACGCGCCCGCAGGATGAGATACAACTCGCGTGCCGAAAGCTGCTCGAATTCCAGCGTTTTCCAGTTCATCACGTTCCCTTGCGGTCAATGAGTTCAGCGACGCGGGGCTTCGCGCGCCGGTCCGTTGTCGTGACTACACGGTACGTCCGCCATAGGCGTGTTTCCGTGCGGCATCGCACCGACGTTCGGCTTCGACACTTCGTCTAATACAAGGCATCGTGCGCGGCCTCGCGACAGCCTCGGCACCAGACTCCACGCACAGCAAAACGCGGCGACGAGGCGCGCCTTGTCCGAGCGATGCGCAGTAATGGCGTCAGCCGCCTCGATAAGCACCCATGCACGCCCAGGCGTCAGAAACGATCCGATGTGTTCGTTAGACGCCTGCCCGATTCGAGGCCGTTGAAAACGACACGGGCCACCCGCCATGAATAACGCATCGCGACGCATCCTTTTCGAACCGGCCGGTCTATCCTCGCTCGCGACGATGCCCGCTCAACGCGGCACGTCCGCGCCTGAAACCCGGCCGCGCCAGCACGCGCAGCACGCGTTGCATCAAGGCGAGCGCGTATGGCAGGAGACCCATTGCTACGTCGATTTGTGGATCGAACTGCTGCACGGCTTCGGACTCGAGCCGCGCGCGGCGTTCGGCTTCACCGTCACGCAGGATTTCGAAGGCGACCAGTTCACGTTCATCAAATTTCCGCTCGATGATCTCGACCGGCTCTACGGCACCCAGGTACAGGAGCTGGCCATCTACGATTCGCTCGAAGCGCGCGTGCTCGCGCAAACCTCGCGCGGCCATACGGTGCTCGTCGACGTGGACGGCTACTACTTGCCGAACACGCGCGTCACGTCGTACCGGCGCGAGCATTCGAAAACCATCGTGGGCATCGACTTCGTCGACCCCGCCGCGCGCCGCCTCGGCTATTTTCACAACACCGGCTATCACCGGCTCGACGGCGACGACTACGACGGCGTGTTCCGCAAGCTGCCGCAATTCGCGCAGCAGCCCGATCTGCTGCTTCCTTATGTGGAGTTCGCCAAGCAGGCGCGCCCGGCACTGGAAGGCACCGCGCTCGCGGACGCGTCGGCGGAATCGTTGTGCGCCCATCTGCGCCGCCGGCCGCTCGCCAATCCGATTTCGCAATGGCGTGCCGCGTTTCCCGCGCATCTCGAGACGTTGCTCGAACGCGGCGAGGCGTTCTTCCATCCGTACTCGTTCAATCTGACGCGACAACTCGGCGCGAACTTCGAGTTTCTCTCGAAGTATCTGCTGTGGCTGACCGCACAGGGCTTCGACATTCCGGCATCGATTCCGGCGGCGGCGCAGAGCATCGCGTCGGAGTCGATGGCGATGCAGTTCCGGCTCCTGCGCGCGATCGCACGCGCACGCCGCGATCTGTGCGAAGACTGCTTCGACGAACTAGAAAGCGCGTATGAAAAGACGCTGCCGCCGCTCGCCGCGCTGGTGTTGTGACGCGCCGTCTCGCGCTCGGGGCTTGAGAGATGCCACGGGGCCGACCTGAAAGCGCGCGGCACGGCCTCGCGCGAGCGCGGCAACCCATCCGGGCCATCCGGGCCGTCGATGGCCTCAACGCCCTCGATATTCGTCTGCTCGACGAGCGCGCGCAAACGTTTCACGCGCGGTTCGAACCCGTCTGTCTACGCAACGGCGGCGTGGAGTGTCCGGCGCCGAATCGCTCCTGCGTCGTGCCGTTTGTTTCCTCCATTTCCTCTCGTTCCCCGAACGATTCATTGCGCACGCAACCGACCGCGCGTTTAACGCGGACGCAACATGCGCGGCGCCCCCGGCGAAGTGCGCGCGGTCAATGCGTTATCCGCCACGCTTCAGGGTTAAATGTCCGACGGATCCGGGTATGCGGTCGCGACCTGCCTAATACCTGGCGTCACACGCAGCCCCCTGTCTGGCCTGCGGAATCACTGTTGGTTTTTTCACGACTTCCGAGCCGTCAAAAAGACGATCCGTACGACAGCGCACGCAGTGTACTGAACACATCTGAATCAATTCCGGCACATCCCGGACGCGCCTTCACCACGCCCATCGAGAGGCCATTGCCGCCGCGAGACGGCTCGCTTGAAGCCGCGCCCGAGCGCATCTAAGCCAGTCCGATCAAGGACTTGGCTCGAAGAACCCTGCCCCGCGAGGCGACGGCGCGCGAGGCCGGCGCTGTACAGAATTGAAACAAAAAGACACGTTTGGCTTCGCGCATCGCTAAGGCTATGTTCGTTGTGCCGCACCAGCACTCACTTTTCCGATCATTGGCACGCTCCTCGCTAAGAACAAAGCGCAACACAGCATGCCGCGAACGACAACAACTGCGGGTGCGTATCAGGCCAAGACGGGGCCGATCCTGTTCATCCTCTTCGTTGCTCGCGGGGCAGCGCTGTTTTAAAGGATGCAGGCGTCGGATCAAAAAACAAGGAAGCCGCGGCACGCGGCTTCCACGCGAGGACCGATCATGTTGACACTCCAATCAGATCTGCACGGCAACCATTTGCTCGGTGCATTACCGTCGCACGAATGGCAAGCGCTGGCTCCGCATCTCGAACTGGTTCATCTGCGTACGGAGCAACTGCTGTGCGACTCCGGTCAACGCATTCATCACGTCTACTTCCCCACCACCGCGATCATCTCCATGCTCTCGACGATGGAAGACGGCAGCTCGGTGGAAATCGCCGCGGTCGGCCGCGAGGGCATGACGGGCGTGCCGGTGCTCACGGGCGGCGAAACCATGCCGAACCGCGTGCAGGTGCAATGCGCCGGCTTCGCGTATCGCATGAACGCGCAGGCGCTCAAGCAGCAATTTGCCCGCTCCGATTTTCTGCGCCGCCTGATGCTGCTGTACATGCACGCGCTGCTCACGCAAGTCGCGCAGACCGCAGCCTGCAATCGCCACCATGCGCTGAACAAACAGTTGTGCCGCTGGCTGCTGATCGAAGTGGACCGGGTGGCGTCGAACGATCTGACGGTCACGCAGCAACTGATCGCCGACATGCTCGGCGTACGCCGCGAGGGCATCACCGAAGCGGCCGGCAAGTTGCACGACGAAGGGCTGATCCATCACAGCCGCGGCCATATCAAGGTGCTCGACCGCAAGGGACTCGAAGCGCGCGCATGCGAATGCTACGGCCTCGTCAAGCGCGAATTCGACCGCCTTTTGCCGCGCTTGCGCCAGGCCGAGGCCGTCGAGTAAGCGTTGAATCATTCGACTCCCGCACTGGGTCGACCGGGTTCAGGAATACCGCGCGATGCCTCGACGCGCGCTTCGTGGTCGCGCGAGGCGGGTTCGCTCACACGATGCGCATTGCGAGGCCCGCCACCCTGTGCGGCGGCTTTGCCGGCCACAACGCATTCCGACCATGCCACTACGCGAACCGCTGGTGAAAGTCTCCGTGATCGTGCCGACGTACCGGCGCACCGCCGACCTCGCGCGCTGCCTCGCGGCGCTCGACGCGCAGGAGCGCCGCGCCGACGAGGTGATCGTGGTCGTGCGTCACGACGATTACGCGACGCTCGACTGGCTGCGCACCCGTGACGCGACGCGCCCCGACCCGCGCCGCTGGATCGTGCTGGTGCGCAACCCGGGCGTGGTCGCCGCATACAACCTCGGCATCGAGAGCGCGAGCAGCGACGTGCTCTGCTTCACCGACGACGACGCCGCACCGCATCCCGACTGGGTCGCGCGCATCGCACGCGCCTTCGAAAACGATCCGGCGCTGGGCGGCCTCGGCGGACGCGACATCGTGCATGAACGCAACGGCATTCCGCAGGGGCAGAAGCCCTGCGTGGGCCTCGTGCGCTGGTATGGCCGGACCATCGGCAATCACCATATCGGCCACGGCAAGGCGCGCAAGGTTCAGGTGCTCAAGGGCGTGAACATGGCGTTTCGCCGCGAGGCGATCGGCGCGCTGCGCTTCGACTCGCGCTTGCGCGGCACCGGCGCGCAGGCTCACTGCGAGATGGCCTTCAGTCTGGACGTGCAGCGGCGCGGCTGGACGCTGATCTACGACCCGTCGCTGCTGGTCGAGCATTTTCCCGCGCAGCGCAGCGATGACGATCAACACTTCACATTCAACGACGCGGCTTTCTATAACGCGTCATTCAATCTCCGGCTCATCATGTGCGAATACCTGACGCCGCACGGCAGATGGGCCTTCGTCGTTTACTCGACGCTGATCGGCGATCGCGCGGACCCGGGGTTCCTGCGCGCATTGTCGTTGGCATTCGAGCGCGGCGGCGTGGCGCTTGCGCTTCGCAAATGGCGAGTGGGCCTACGCGCAATGCGCGGGGCATGGCAGGAGGCGGCGCGCTGAGCGAACCGACGCGCGGCCTCACACGCGGCCTCACAAAAAGAGGCAAGGCCGCTGCGCGTATGTGGGCACCTATCCCACCGGAGACCGGTTCGATACGCCCATGCCGCGATAAAACGCGTCAACGCATCACGACGAAATGCCGCGCAAAAAAGGGGGCTGCGCCGTAACCAGGCGCCGCTCTCTTTTCCGTCGACACTGCGCGCGGCGCCGCTCTTACAGAAACGCGCTGACGTCCGTACGGAAACGCTGCGCCAACGCCTTCGCCACCTTTTTGCTGATGGCGCGCCGGCCTGCGAGAATGTCGCTCACCACGGTGGGCGACGCGATGCCGATCAGGTCCTTCTGCTTGAGGCCGTGCGTTTCCAGCAGATGCCGCAACACCTCGCGCGGCTCCGCTTTCGGGATCGTCACGTTGTGCGCTTCCCAGCTTTCGATCAGGTCGGTGACGATCGCGAACAGATCGGCAAGCGGATCCTCTTCGTTGCCGTTCAGATGGTCGGCCAGCGAGTTGGCGAGCCGCACCATCTTCTGGTAGTCCTCTTCGTTGCGAATGGGCGTGATCGGCAATTGGGTTTGCAGCGCAGTCCAGGTTTGCGCGATGTCGGGAAAAGCTCCCGGGAGGCGATCGGCGTTCATGAGTTTAGATTCTTCCTCGTCCAAAGGTCGTATTCCGCATGCGTCAGTACATGACGAATGAATAACGACTGCCTGTTGTAGTGAATCGCCGCGACGATGCGGAACCGGTTGCCGCCTACGTTAAAAACCGTGTATTGCGGCGGCACGTAATCCACGCCGGCGAACGTCTGCTTCAGGTCGTTATAGCCATACGCGAGACAAGCCTGCGCCAGTGAGTACCACGTCAATAGCGCACCGCGCGCCCCCGGATGTCTGTTTATAAAGTCCAGCAACGCTTTCTTCGAAATGACCCGCATCGTATTTCCTCGCACGTATTCGCGCACTGAACATGCGCGATCTGCCTGCAAGGCTAAACGCAGCGGAGGGGTGCCGATAGCTAGCCGGATGGCATAGCCAAGGCACCCGGATACGACCTACAGCGGTATGACGAAAACCATTTTATTCGCAAACTGCGAAGTTCGCAACCCGCGAACAAAGAGACGAACTACCTCTTCTTCTATTGATGCCAAACCACGCGAGACCGCAGTCGAGCGCGTCAACGTCCCCAACTGCTTTCCTGCGCCGGCTCGCCTGGCCAGGCGATATCCGCGATGGCCACCGGTTCGATGCGCTCCACGAGGCCGATCCGCCGACGCCGGCCGCGCGCCGCGATCGTGCGCGTGACTTCCGCCATGAAGGCGCGGCGAAACACCGCCGGCGAAAAGCGCTCGGCATTCGCGCGGCAGGCCGCCGGCGTGATCTGCTCGCGCAGCCGTTCGAACCGCCCGATTGCGTCGAGCAACGACACGACCGTTTGGCGCGCGAAATGGACGCCCGTGGGATGCGCGTCGCCCACCGGCACCACCGTTTCGAGCGCCCCGCCCTTGCCGAATGCGATGACCGGCGTGCCGCATGCCTGCGCTTGCAGCGCGAGGAGGTCGAAGTCTTCCTCGGCGGCCAACACGAAGGCTCGCGCGCGTTGCAGATAATCCTTGAGAACAGCGAACGGCTGAGGGCCGAGAATCGTCACGTTCGGAGCGGCCCTGGCACGAATCGCCGCCATCTCCGGGCCCTCGCCGATGACGATCAACGAACGGTGCGGCGTCGCGTTGAAGGCCTCGACGATCAGCTCGATGCGTTGATACGGCACGTTCCGCGAGGCGGTCAGATAGAAGTCTTCCTTGTGCGTGCACAGTTCGAATTCGCCTGCGTCGAGGAGCGGCGGAATCACGGCCGCATCGCGCCGGTAAGTTTTCATCATGCACCGCGCGACGAAATGCGAGTTCGCGATCAGACGGTCGACGCTGTTCGCCGAATTCGCGTCCCAGCCGCGCACATAATGAAGCAGCATGCGCGCGACCCAGGACTTCGGCCCGCGCGTCAGATTGGCCTCGCGCAGATACTGATGTTGCAGGTCCCACGCGTAGCGCATCGGCGAATGCACGTAGCTCACGTGCGTCTGATGCGGGCGAACCCGCACACCCTTGGCGACCGTATGGGAACTCGTGATGATGAGATCGTAGCCGGACAAATCGAACTGTTCGACGGCGAGCGGCATCAACGGCAAATACGCGCGATAACAGCGCCGCGCAAACGGCAGGCGTTGGATGAAGGAGGTCGTGACAGCTTTGCCGCCGAGCGGCCGGCGGTCTTCGAGGAAATCGACGAGAGTGAAAATATCCGCGTCGGGAAAGCACTCGACGATCTGTTCGAGGACCTTCTCCGCGCCGCCTGGTGCGACCAGCCAGTCGTGCACGATCGCCACTCTCATGACATCCCACCTTTAGATAAGCGCCCCATGGCCATTGCAACGAGTGTATGGGGCACACCGTTTGCTGTGCGTGCGCGTGCCCACATTCAACGCACGACAGCACGCGAATAATGAAGACCCGCGCTTAGCCTCTTGCGAACCTGCATCCCGCTGCTTCGCGTTCCTATGCGGCCGATGATCGATGCCTCGTCATTTGCCCGCTCCTCGCTGATGGTTCGGCGGGCGCTGATTGATCCAACGCCCCTTTTCGTTCGCCCACGTCCGGCGCAACAGCGTCGACGCGCGCGCATGCGCTGCCGTGTCTGAGCCGTTCAGGCGAATGATCGTCGAAGGAATGGCGGCACGCCCGGTGATCGCCGCGGCCGCCAGAGGCGTGACCGGGATTGCGCGGCAGCGGAGCAATGGCTGGCTGGTGAAACCGGAGATGGGGTCGCGCTGGCCGACGCGATCGGCGCATTGCGCGCCGCGCAGGCGCTTGCGAACGCGCAAACGGAATTTTCGGTGGATCGGCGTTTGCAACGGAGGATGCAAGCGCATCGGACTGGTCGCGCGCTAATGCGAGTCGTTGCAACGGGGTGCGGGTAGAACTTTTGAAGCGGGCCTGTCGAAACCGGCCCGCATGCGGCGACAAGAGACGAGCGCGTACGCTCAGGTCCTGCTGAACTCGATCGTCTCGACGCCGCTATCGGAGCCGAGCAGGCACAGATTCGCGCCACGGCCCGCGAAGAGCCCCACCGTCACCACGCCGGGCCATGCGTTCACATGCATTTCCAGCGTGCGCGGATCGCTAATGCGCAATCCCTTCACGTCGATGATCTCGTTGCCGTTGTCGGTAATGAACGGCACGCCTTCTTTCGTGACGCGCACGATCGGCACGCCGCCGAGCGCCGTGACGCGGCGGCCGATGGAGGTCCGCGCCATCGGCACCACTTCGATCGGCAGCGGAAAATTGCCGAGCGTCTCGACGAGCTTGCTTGCGTCCGCGATGCAGACGAACACGTCCGACACCGAGGCGACGATTTTCTCGCGCGTCAGCGCGCCGCCGCCGCCCTTGATCATCGCGCCGCTGTGGTCGATTTCGTCGGCGCCGTCCACGTAGACCGGCAGCGAGTCGATTTCGTTGAGATCGAGCACCTTGATGCCGTGCGATTGCAAGCGCGCGGTAGTGGCGAGCGAACTCGACACCGCGCCGCGATAGCGTGCCTTGCTGGCGGCCAGCGCGTCGATGAAACAGTTCGCGGTGGAGCCGGTGCCGACGCCGATCACCGCGCCTTCGGGCACGTTGGCGTTCACATAATCGGCGGCGGCCTGGCCGACCAGTTGCTTGAGTTCGTCTTGGGTCATGGGAAATGCTGGCGAGCAGTAAAAACGGCTAGTTTACCGGAGCGGCACATGAGCGCCGCCTGCAATTACTTCTTCACCGACCGCTGCCGCACCGCTTCGAACAGGCACACGCCGCTCGCGACGGAGACGTTCAGGCTTTCGACGGTGCCCGCCATCGGAATCTGCATCACCACATCGCAGGTATCGCGCGTGAGGCGGCGCATGCCCTCGCCTTCGGCGCCCATCACGAGGGCCACCGGACCGTCGAGCTCGGTGTCGTAGAGGCTCCTGGTGGCCTCGCCGGCCGTGCCGACGATCCACACGCCCGCGTCCTTCAATTCACGCAGCGCGCGCGCCAGGTTCGTGACGGTGATGTACGGCACGGTGTCGGCCGCTCCGCTCGCCACCTTGGCGGCCGTTGCGTTCAAACCCACCGCGCGGTCGCGCGGCGCGATCACCGCGTGCGCGCCGGCCGCGTCGGCGACCCGCAGGCACGCGCCGAGATTGTGCGGATCGGTCACGCCGTCCAGCACCAGCAGCAACGGCGAACCGTTGATGCCGTCGAGCAGTTCGGCCAGGTTCTGCGCGAGCGGCATGTCGCTCGCGCGCGCGACCACGCCCTGGTGGCGCTCGGTATGCGAGAGTCCCCACAGACGCGTTTCGTCGGCGGCGATCAGACGCACGCCGGCTTCTTTCGCCGCGTGCAGGAATTCGGTCATGCGCCGGTCCTTGCGCGTCGCGTCGAAATAGACATCCTCGACTGTCGACGCATCGTGCCGGATGCGCGCGGTCACTGCGTGAAAACCGTATAGAACCTTGAGACGTGCCATGACTGATACAACCTTTGATTGAGCGCGCCTTCAATACGCGCTGCTGTGATGAATACGAGTTGCGTGCCGCGCTTGCCTGCCCGGCGAAGAAATGCAGACCGCGCGCAACCGGTGCGTCTTGACGCACCCGATGCGCGCGGTGTCAGCCGTGATGCGGCTTCAGCGCTTCTTGCGCGTCTGCGGTTTCGATGCCGGCTTGGCCGTGGCGCCGTGCTTCTTCGCCGCGCCGCGCGCGGCGCGCGCTTCCTGCACCGCCGCGGACTGCGCGGGCGCCGCCTTCTTGCGCCGCCCGACCGGCGCCGGCACGGCGCCTTCGATCGGCGGCAGCACGCGCACGCGTGCGCCGCCGTTTTCACCGGACGACTTGTCGGCGAGCGGCGTACGATTCACAGGCGGCTTGATCGGCGTATCGCGCACGAGACGGAAGTCGATCTTGCGCGCGTCGAGATCGACGCGGCTCACCTGCACGCGCACGCGATCCGACAGGCGATAACGGATGCCGGTGCGCTCGCCGCGCAACTCGTTCTTGATCTCGTCGTACTGGAAGTAGTCGGAGCCGAGTTCGGTGACATGCACGAGGCCCTCGATAAAGAGCGAATCGAGCTGCACGAAGATGCCGAACGACGTCACGCCGTTCACCATGCCGCCATACTCCTCGCCGAGCTTGTCGCGCATGAAATAGCACTTCAGCCATGCTTCGACGTCGCGCGAGGCTTCGTCGGCGCGGCGTTCGTTGGCCGAGCAATGCAGGCCGAGCTCTTCCCAGATCGCCACGTTGTTGCCGCGCACGCGGCCGCGCTTTTCGTCGTCGGCCTTTTGCATGGCGCGGGCACGCGGCGAGAGCGCCGTGTTCAATTCGATGCCTTGCGCCGGTTCGGGCTGGTACTTGCGGCCCTGCAGGATCGCGTAGATCGCGCGGTGCGTGAGCAGGTCGGGATAACGGCGAATCGGACTCGTGAAGTGCGCATACGCCTCATACGCGAGGCCGAAGTGACCGATGTTCTCCGGGCTGTAGACGGCCTGCTGCATCGAGCGCAGCAACATGGTTTGCAGCATGGGCGCGTCCGGCCGCTCGCGGATCTGCGCCATCAGCGCGGCGTAGTCGCTGGCGTGCGGCGTCTCGCCGCCGGCGAGCGTGAGGCCCATGCCGCGCAGGAAGGTGCGCAGGTTCTCGAGCTTCTCGGCGGTCGGGCCGGCGTGCACGCGGAACAGCCCCGGATGCTTGTTGCGCTTCAGGAAGTCGGCCGCGCAGACGTTCGCGGCCAGCATGCATTCCTCGATCAGCTTGTGCGCCTCGTTGCGGGTGCGCGGCACGATCTGCTCGATCTTGCCCTGCGCATTGCAGACGATGTAGGTCTCGGTCGTATCGAAGTCGATCGCGCCGCGTTTCTGGCGCGCCGCGAACAGCGACTTGTATACGCCGTAAAGATTCTGCAGTTGCGGCAGCAACGCGGCGCGGCGCGCGGCCTCGGGACCCTTGGTGTTCTTCAGCACCGCGGCGACTTCGGTGTACGTGAGACGCGCGGCCGAATGCATCACGCCGGGGTAGAACTGATACGCCTTCACTTCGCCGCGCGTGGTGACGATCATGTCGCACACCAGCACGCAACGGTCGACGTTCGGATTCAGCGAGCACAGGCCGTTGGAGAGCTTCTCCGGCAGCATCGGGATCACGCGGCGCGGGAAATACACCGAGGTGCTGCGTTCGATCGCGTCGGCGTCGAGCCCGCTTTTCGGATGCACGTAGTGCGAGACGTCCGCGATCGCGACGATCAGGCGAAAGCCCTCGCCGCGGCCGACCTGAACCGGCTCGCAGTACACCGCGTCGTCGAAGTCGCGGGCGTCCTCGCCGTCGATCGTGACGAGCGGCACGTCGCGCAGATCGATGCGATGACGCGCGTCGACCGGACGGACTTCGTCGGGCAGCTTCGATGCTTCGTCGAGCGCGGCCTGGCTGAACTCGTGCGGCACGCCGTATTTGCGCACCGCGATTTCGATTTCCATGCCGGGGTCGTCGATATCGCCGAGCACTTCCGCCACGCGGCCGAGCGGCTGCGAATGGCGGCTCGGGAAATCGGTCAGCTCGACCACCACCACCTGGCCGACCTTGGCCTTCTTGGTGTTCTGCGTGATCAGAATGTCGTGGCCGATGCGCTTGTCTTCGGGCGCGACGATCAGCGCGCCGTTCTCGTTCAGCAGACGGCCGATCACGCGCTTGTTGGCGCGGTCTGTCACCTCGACGATGTGCCCTTCCGGACGCCCGCGCCGGTCGTAGCCGACGATGCGCGCCAGCACGCGGTCGTTGTGCATGACCTTCTGCATTTCGCCGGTGGGCAGGAACAGATCGTCCTGGCCGTCGTCGCGAATCAGGAAGCCGTAACCGTCGCGATGGCCTTGCACGCGGCCCGCCACGAAGTTCGACGGATGGGTCAGCTGATAGAGATTGCGCTGATCGAGCCGGATCTGGCCGTCGCGCTCCATCGCGCCTAAGCGCTTGAAAAATCCCTCGCGCTCCTGGCGCTTGATCGACAATGCTTCGGCGATCTCGTTCGCGGCAAGCGGCGCTTCGCTCGTGCGCAGGACGCCCAGGATTTCTTCGCGGCTTGGGATCGGATACGGAAATTTGCTCAAGGGCTTGTCGATGGTTTTTTCTCGTTGCATGGACGTCGGTCGGCGATATGGCTCGGCTTAAGAAGCGTTGAAATTGCGCTTAAGTTGCACTTGCAATTGCACTGGAAAGACTGCTCGGGTCCGGCTCGTTCAAGGCTGAGTCCGACGGGCGTGTGCACCGTGCCAACGAACTATGCGAGGCATTCTAACACCCGTCTCGCGCGCCTTGCGGCCCGTCAATAGTCGCTGCGGGGCGCATGCGGACGCACGGTCGCGTCGTTTAAGCGACTTTTGAGAAACGCTTGACAGGGGTGAATCTGTCGCTATAATGGCGTTCTTTGCTGTTCATCACCTGCCCAGGTGGCGAAATTGGTAGACGCACTAGGTTCAGGTCCTAGCGGTGGCAACACTGTGGAGGTTCGAGTCCTCTCTTGGGCACCAGATTCAAAGTAAAGCCGCCTGGCATTTTTAGGCGGCTTTACTTTTTGTGTGAGACGCTTGAAGCATGGCTTCGCGGCACGAGCCGCTGCCCGATCCGATCGGGGTGATTGACGAAGCAAGTTGTTTGTTGGCAGGGATTGACAGGCTGCATCATCCCGATAAAATAGCTGTCTAGCTTGAAAACGTGCCCAGGTGGCGGAATTGGTAGACGCACTAGGTTCAGGTCCTAGCGGTGGCAACACCGTGGAGGTTCGAGTCCTCTCCTGGGCACCAACAGTTGTTACGGCGTAAGCCGATATAGTTTGCGAAGTAGATCGAGAAACCCCGTAAGACCACAGTCTTACGGGGTTTTTTGTTGCCTGTCGCTTCTCGCGGACGGAAACGGGCTCGCTT